>Ga0255081_1000299_pt1 | contig 12501 bp, 10 predicted proteins | sample Colum_Colum_RepA_FD_188456 | JGI IMG/M metagenome (GOLD analysis project Ga0255081, IMG submission 188456) | Freshwater microbial communities from Columbia River, Oregon, United States - Colum_Colum_RepA_8h | ecosystem: Environmental > Aquatic > Freshwater > River | place: USA: Oregon... | reverse complement strand
TTCCAGCCTTGTGCTGTTCACGCCAATACGCCGCAGCGTGTCGCGCAGGAGCGAAAGTTCCCTTCAGGTGAACCCTGATGACCTCGTCCCATTCCTCTTCAGACATGTTGGTGAGCATTCGGTCACGAAGAATGCCGGCGTTGTTGACGACCACGTGAAGGTCCCCGTAACACTCCACAGCAGTGTCGATAAGGCGCTTTGCTCCATCCCAGGTGGACACGTCGTCGACATTGGCCACCGCCTCGCCACCCATCGCCTTGATCTCGTCGACGACTGCTTGGGCTGCCGACTTGTCGCCCCCCGTACCGTCGATATTTCCACCGAGGTCGTTCACCACGACCTTCGCACCATGACGAGCGAGGCTGAGCGAGTGTTCGCGTCCGATTCCTCGTGCACCACCAGTGACGACCGCAACACGTCCTTCGCATAACCGAGCCATCGTTCACGTCCCCTGTCTTTGAGAAGAGTTTCTTCTGCCTGTTCATCATAGGAACGTCTGCTCCGAGGGGACTTATTGACAGCACGGACCTAACCTCTGTCGCCGTGCCCCTCTCAGTCACCATCGTTGGCGGTGGACCCTCCGGATGTGCCGCGGCCATCACCCTTGCCAAACAAGGCGTACGGGTGACGCTGATCGATAAGGCACAGTTCCCGCGCGACAAGTGCTGTGGCGACGGACTGACGACCGGAGCACTGCGCATTCTTGACGAGCTCAACTTCGATCGAAGCCAAGTGTCTGACTGGCAACCATGTGACGAGGTGAAGTTGCGCACACCAGCCGGAAGAATGGTGTCGCTCGACTTGCCGAAGTCGAACGGTCTGTTCGCTGCTATCGCCCCTCGCGTACAACTTGACAACGCGCTTCTCTCTCAAGCCAAGAGCTCCGGTGTCGACGTTCGCGAAGGCACGTCCTTTCAATCAATCGAAAAGAACGATGACACAATCGTGATGTCGTGCATCACACCGAACGGTGACACGGTGACGCTTGAATCCGACTTCCTCATTGCTGCAGATGGCATGTGGTCACCCATTCGCAAACATCTTGGTGTCGGTCTCGACAATTACCTCGGCGAGTGGCACGCGTTCCGTCAATATGTCAGCAATGTCACCGGTGAGGCGCGAGAAAAACTGATCGTGTGGTTCGAACCAGACCTACTACCCGGATACGCCTGGTCTTTCCCGCTTCCCGGCAACAGGGCAAACATCGGCTTCGGCGTGTTGCGCGATGAGGCTCACGGAGTGCAGTTCATGAAGAAAGTGTGGGAGGAACTCAAGTCACGGCCTCACGTCGTTGAAGCACTTGGCCCAGAGGCGGTATACGAAGACAGGCACACCGCATGGCCAATCCCTGCTCGCGTCGATGATGCGACGAAAGCAGTCGGTCGAGTGCTCTTCATCGGCGATGCCGTGTGTGCGACCGACTCACTCACCGGCGAAGGTATTGGTCAGGCCCTTCTCACAGGGCAACTTGCCGCCCGAGCCATACTCGGTCACACCACCGATGCGTCACGCGTGTGTGCGGAATACGAAGCAATGATCGATCACCACTTCTATGCGGACCATCGCATGTCACGCCGACTAGGTCGCGTGCTGGCCCATCGCCGCGGCGCAGAAGGCGCGTTGAGAATTGTGGATTTGAACTCATGGACACGCCGCAACTTTGCGCGCTGGATGTTCGAAGACGAACCGCGTGCGGCACTCTTCACGCCTCGCCGATGGCACAGAGGATTCCTCCGACGTCCTGGGGCATTCGTCGACTGAAGTCTGGGCACTACGGTTGGCTCCCATGCGCACCCGCCTCACCGAACTTCTCGACATCGACGTACCGGTCATGCTCGCCGGCATGGGCGGGGTGTCGTATCACTCTCTTGTCGCAGCGGTGTCCGAGGCTGGCGGCATTGGCACGCTCGGTGCCTCGACCATGGACATGGCCACGCTGCGCAGCGAGATAGAAGCGGTGAAGAAACTCACTTCAAAGCCTTTCGGCGTCGATCTGTTGACCGCATCACCACAACATGTTGAAGACGGCGTACGCGAGATCATCGCCGGAGGTGCGCGAATCTACGTCGCTGGGCTCGGTGTGCCACGTGATGTCATCACCGAACTGCACAAGCACAACATCTTGGTCGGCTCGATGTGCGGGAAAGTTCGCCATGCAATTGCTGCGGTTGCAACTGGTTGTGATTTCGTCGTCGCACAAGGAACCGAAGCCGGTGGACACACAGGAACAGTGGCCACGATGTCGCTCGTACCGCAAGTCGTCGATGCGGTGGGCGACAAAGTTCCAGTCGTCGCTGCTGGCGGATTGTTCGACGGACGAGGACTTGCAGCTGCACTTGCACTTGGTGCTGACGGAGTGTGGATGGGAACGCGTTTCATCGCCACGCCTGAAGCTCGCACTGCAACTGGCTATAAAGAGACACTGCTGTCAATGGCCGAAGACGACACCGTCGTTTCTCGCGCGTACACGGGCAAGACCTGTCGCGTTGTGCGCACCGATTGGACACAGCGATTTGAGGAGCACCCAGAGGAACTGAAGTCGTTCCCAGAGCAGTTCATCATCTCCAGTCGTGCGGGGGTCAACCATCTCGGACCATCCGACGGTGTCATCGCCGACCCGAAAATGGAATTCATGCCAGCAGGCCAAGGTGCCGGTGCCATCACCTCATTGGTTCCCGCCGGCGAACTGGTACGCCGCATCGTCTCAGAAGCCGAACAAGCTCTCTCGCGCACGATGCGTCACGTGCGCTGACGTGTTCTCTCTTCTGCGCCGTAACGGCGACGTCCGAAATCTTTTCATCGCCCAGGTTGTGTCGTACCTTGGCGACTGGTTCACCTTTGTCGCACTTGCAGGGCTCGTCGAAGACCTCACGGGCTCGAAGTTTCTCGTGTCGTTGGTGTTGGTGTCGCTCACCTTGCCATCGTTTCTTCTCTCACCAGTTGCCGGCGCAGCCGCAGATCGGTTCGACAGGAAGAGAATTCTTGTACTCGTTTCGCTCGGCCAGGGTGTTGCCGCGCTCGCACTACTTCTCGCGGACTCTGTAGGCGTATGGATTGCATTCCTCGCACAGTGCATGATTTCGGGTCTTGCAGCATTCGTTCGTCCGGCCACGGAAGCCGCGGTACCAAATCTCGTCGACAACGAGGATGACTTGCGACTCGCGAACTCACTGTTTGGCAGCACATGGGGAGTCATGCTCGCTGTCGGTGCTGCGCTCGGTGGCGTCTATGCCGACATCTTCGGACGTACTGCGTCGTTCATCACAGACTCGATCACGTTTTTCGTTGCTGCCGGCATGGTCGCACTCGTGCATGGTGCAATGCAAGAAGAGAGATCGCCAGAACACGCATCGCAAAGGATGCGGCCAATGCGCGACATGAAGGAAGCGGTTCAACTTGCGCGAGAAGACAAGGTGATCTTTGCGCTCATGTGTTCGAAGCTCACCTTTGCGGTAGGTGCAGGCATCGTGAGTCAGATTCCAGTCCTCGCCTCGAGTGCCTTCGACGCGGGTGACACCGGACGTGGGCTGCTCTTCGGAGCACGTGGAATCGGAAGTGGCCTCGGGCCGATCATCGCCGCACGCATGGCTGGTGGCGACATGCGACGAATTCTGCATATCTGTGGAATTTCGGGGCTCGTGTTTTCTGTGTGTTACGTCGGCGCAGCAGTCTCACCTTCCATTGTCATTGCTGGAATTGCTGTCGCGCTCGCCCACCTTGGTGGCGGTGCTCAATGGACCCTGTCCACGTATGGGCTACAGATGGAATCTCCAGACGCTCTGCGTGGCCGAGTGATGGCGGGCGACTTTGCACTCGTGACGTTGATGTTGAGCGTCACGAGCATCCTTGCAGGCGTCACATCAGACTCAATCGGCGTGCGCCCAACAATCGCTATCTTTGCTGCAGCAGCCGCAGCCGCGAGCATCACCTATCTGATGTTCACCCGAACGCTCAGAGCGAATCTGCGACCGACGATGCAACCTTGATGAGTGCCTGCGAGCGCGGGTCACCAGCAAGGTTTGCTGACATCGCATTCATGACATAGGCAAACGCCAAGTCGCGAGATGGCTGTGCGAAGGCCACGGATCCTCCCGCTCCTGGATGACCGTAACTTCCCGGACCTGCCATAGGTACGAACGGTCCACTTGTCATAAATCCCATACCAAAGGTTGTGCCCAACACGAGACACTTGTCAGGTTCGTTTTCCGGAGTCACAGTGCGCGCCGCGCGTTCGCGGATCTCTGTTGACAACAGACGAACACCGTTCACCTCGCGCAAGGTTGCGGCATAGATGGTCGCCAATGAACGGGCGTTTGTGATTCCGTTCGCGGCAGGAATTTCCGCAGCGCGAACACGTGGCTGGTTGAACGCACCTTCTCCGAACACTCCACTGAGCGACAGTGCATCGTGTGCAGGTGTCCCCGGGCCCATGAACTTTTCGATCATCGCCGCAACCTTCGGATCGACTTTCGATTCCTTCTTCGTCGCACGTTGAGTCGTGACGGGAGAGACTCGGGGCTCGTGTTCGCCAGGCAGACCGATGTACATCTCAACTCCAAGAGGTCCGGCGATCTCTTCTTGCACAAATCGACCGGGTGAGCGTCCATCGACGCGGCGAATGACCTCACCGATCAGCCAGCCGTATGTGAGTGCGTGGTATCCGTGCGCGGTGCCGATTGGCCATCGTGGTGCGGTTGCCGCAAGACGCGAAGTGATGAGGTCCCACTCGAGCGCTTCATCCAATGTCAAAGGACCATCGACTGCGTACAGCCCACACTGGTGTGAAACCAGCTGGGCGACAGTTGCCGTGTTCTTGCCGTGCTGCCCGAACTCTGGCCAGTGGTCGACGACGAAATCGTCGTAGTCCACTTGTCCCCTCTCGACAAGCATGGCGAGCGCAATAGCGGCAATTCCCTTCGTGGTGCTGAACACGAGCTGCAAGGTGTCTTGTGAATACGGAATAGAATCTGTCTTGTCGGTGTAGCCACCAAGCAAATCAATGACGCACTCACCACGATGGACGATGCTGACCCCGGCTCCCACTTCACCTTGAGCTTCGAAGTTCGCGACGAATACATCACGAACAGGCTCCCATCCGGGGGCAACGGTTCCGTTGATTGGGACGCCCACAGTGACCTCAGGCCTCGTCGACGATGGAGCGAAGTGTCTCGATTGTCTTGACTGCGTTCGGCCCGACGGGATTCACGTTCAACACAGTGACCCCGGCGGACTTGAAAGCTGCCACGCGTTCTCTGATGAACGACCGCGGGCCGACAAGGTTTGACAGGTCGAGCCACTCAGATGGAACATGGCTTGCTGCTTCGTCCTTCTTGCCGTCGAGATACAGATCTTGGATCATGCGTGCCTCGTCTGCGTAGCCGTACGCGACTGCAATGTCGTTGTAGAAGTTCTTGCCGCGAGCACCCATACCGCCCACGTACAACGCCACTCCAGGTCGAGCGAAGTCGAGAATCTTGTGCTTGGTCTCGCCGGTCAGCGAGTCGTCAATGGCGAGCATCCCGCCCGCAGCGATCTCGAGTTTTCCGAGCGATGAATCACGCTTCGCAAAACCCAACTTGAGGGACGCACCCCACACTTGGTCGTACTTCTCGGGAATGAACATAATTGGCAACCAACCATCGGCATAGGCCGCGGTTGCTTCGATGCTCCTGTCCTTGAGTGATGCCCACCAGATTGGAATCGTCTTTCGGACCGGATGATTGATGATCTTGAGTGGTTTGCCGAGACCTGTCCCCTGTCCGGCAGGCAACGGCACCTTCACTGTCTTGCCGTCATAGTTGAGCGGCGCTTCACGCTTCCACACTTTGCGACACACTTCGATGTATTCCTTGATGCGCTGCATTGGCTTCTCGTAGGGCACGCCGTGAAAACCTTCGACGACCTGAGGTCCAGATGCGCCAAGGCCGAGTATGAATCGACCATTGCTGACGTAGTCACAACCAGCTGCCGTCATTGCCATGAGCGTTGCCGTACGTGAGTACACGTTCAAGATGCCCGTTGCGATTTCCACTCGCTCCGTTCGAGCGGCCAGATAGCCCACTTGTGAAATCGCATCGAAGCTGTACGCCTCGGGCACCCACACCTGATCAAGACCTGCTTTTTCCAGTTCAACGACTTGGTCGACAGATTCCTTGAATCCGCCGGCGTAGTTCAACATCATCGCCAACTTCATGTGCACCTCCGTACAGTGCCCTCACCCTAGGTTCTGGCTGACGACACACAGAACCCGAGCCCTGCTTGCGGTTGTTTTTCCGCTCGGCCCTGCGACAATGCGATGGTGCATCAGTCGCCCCATGACCTTTCGTCCGCCGGCACACCGACCATTATCCGTATTCATCTCACTCCTGAGCTTGAGATCAGTTGTCGCATGTGGGGCACTCCGAACCCGACTGGCACGCCCATTGTGATGGTGCATGGTCTTGCTTCGAACGCGCAACTCTGGGACGGCGCCGCGCGCCGCTTGAGCGCTCTCGGCCATGGCGTGGTGGCCATCGATCAACGTGGTCATGGCACCAGCGACAAACCTGACGATGGCTACGACATGGACACTGTCACCGATGACCTTGCTGCTGTTATCGACTCGCTCACGACCAACGATGCAACGTGGTTGCGTCCGATTGTTATCGGACAGTCATGGGGTGGAAACATCGTCGTTCACCTCGCATGGAAACACGCACAGCGAATTCGCGGAGTGTGTGCAGTCGATGGAGGAACCATCGACTTGAAGTCCGCCTTTCCAGATTGGGAAGACTGCGCCAGCCAACTTGCCCCTCCTCACATCGCTGGCACGCGATACGACCGTCTATGGGCTGCCATCAAGGCGACACATCCAGACTGGCCAGACGATGCAATCGACGCGACGCTTGCCAACATGGAACACCTCCCAGATGGGACGGTACGACCGTGGCTCACTCGGGATCGACACATGAAGATTCTCCGCGGTCTGTGGGAACATTCTCCCCACGACCTTTTTCCGGACATCACTGTGCCGGTCATGTTTGCGCCCGCGCTTGACGACTCCGATTTCTCACACAACAAACGGGCTTCGCTGGAGCGAGCAGTGCAGAGCCTCGATCGCAGTCGAGTGGCTCCGTTCATTGGTGCTGACCACGATCTTCATGCCCAATATCCGCGTCAGTTCGCCGACGCCATTCACGCCGCAATCACAGAGGGTTTCTTCGCATGAGTACGTTGCCTCGCATTCTCACCATCATGGGTTCGGGCGAGACCGCACCAACGATGGTCAGCACACACCGACGACTCGTCGCCAAACTCCCCTCCCCGGTCGATGCAGTCATCGTCGACACTCCGTTCGGGTTCCAGGAGAACGCACCCGAACTCGCCAGTCGAGCCATCGATTATTTCAAGGTGAGCGTCAACATCGATGCCAAAGTTGCCGGACTGGTGCGCCTTCATGACACCCATATCGCCGCAGATCCCGTTTCGGTCGAACGGGGTCTACGAATGGTGGACTCAGCGTCATACCTTTTTGCCGGACCTGGATCACCCACCTATGCCCTTCGCCAGTGGTCCGGCAGCCGTTTTGCTGAAGTGCTCCGCACAAAGCTCAACGAGGGTGGCATCATCACGTTCGCGTCGGCAGCTGCGCTCACACTTGGCAAATACACCGTGCCGGTCTACGAGATCTACAAAGTCGGCGAAGATGTCCGACTTCTCGATGGCCTCAATGTTCTTGGTGACATCGGCGTACACGCAGTGGTCATCCCCCACTTTGACAATGCCGAAGGCGGAAATCACGACACGCGCTACTGCTACCTCGGCGACACTCGTCTTCGCCTGCTTGAGACCATGCTGGATGACGACACTTTCGTATTGGGCGTCGACGAACACACCGCTGTCGTCATTGACATCGACAGTGACTGCTGCACGGTTGCAGGTAACGGCACTGTCACAATTCGCCACAAAGGCGAGACACGCGTTTTTGAAAGTCGCGACGAATTTCCACTCGACCTACTGCGCGACCCCGCCGCCCAACCAAACAGAGGTTCTCGCGCGCCAGCGACGTCCGACGTCGACGTAGCTACGACATCGCAAGCCGAAGTCATTGCAACCTCGCTCACTGCGGTGACATCGGACTGCAGACTGCGGTTCGATGCAGCATTGGAAGCGCGTGACCCGATAGCTGCTGTGAGAGCAGCACTCGAGCTTGAGCAGGCAATGCAAGAGTGGTCGACTGATTCACTGCAAAGCGACGATGCTGACCGCGCGCGAGCAACCCTTCGCTCGATGATCAGCAACCTTGGCGATCTTGCCGTGGGCGGAGCGCGTGATCCACGCGAAACTGTCGCACCATTCGTCGAGGCACTGCTCTCCCTGCGAGGCATCGTCCGAGCCGAGAAACGCTTCGACCTCTCTGACACCATTCGAGATGCGTTCGCCGACATAGGCGTCGAAGTTCGCGACACTCCGTCCGGAGTCGAATGGCAGTTACGTGACTGATGTCAGATGTGATGCACGTGTGCCACGCGCGCACGGCCACGAATACCAGTAGCGGCATACACCGACACGAAGCCGAATGCGGCTACAAGAATCACGGTGGCACTTGCCGACGTGTCCAGATGGTACGCAGCGTTCATCCCCACAAATCCAGCGACTGCACCAAGGACTGGCGAGATCCAAAGCATGCGCGCAAACGAGTTCGTCAACATCCGAGATGTCGCAGCCGGAATAACGAGAAGCGCCGAGATGAGCAATGTTCCGATAACGCGCATCGTGACGAGAATGGTGAGCGACAACATCATCATCACCAGTGCTTCGACCCAGGCGACCTTGACGCCGGTCACTTGCGCGACATCAGGGTCGAAAGTGGCGAACAACAAGCGTCGATAGAAGGCGACAATAAGGATTCCAACTAAGACGGCGACGATTGAGACCGCCCAGATATCGGCTGGTTGCACACCGAGAACCGATCCGAAGAGCACCGCTTCAATGCTTTTCTTTGCCTGTCCGTAACGATTCAACAATGCCAGGCCGATTGCAAAAGACGCCGTCGTGACAACTCCGATAGCCGCGTCCGCACCGATGATGCGACGACGAGCTATTCGGCCGATGAGCACCCCTGATACAACAGCCCAGATGCCAGCTCCCAAGAAGTAGTTGATGCCGACCACAGCCGAGGCTGCTGCACCGCCGAACACCGCGTGCGAGAGTCCATGTCCGATATAGCTCATGCCGCGCAAGACGACGAACACGCCGAGCAAGCCACACAGTGCGCCAGCGAGTGTCGCGACTGCAAGTCCATTATTAAAGAACGAATAGCCAAAGGGTTCGAACAACGTCGCGAGCATGATTGTGTGGCCTTGCGTCAAGATGTCGTCAGATTTGAGAGTCGACGTGCGACGTGGTCTGCGCCACTCTCCAAGACGACCGGCATTCCACCATGAATCAGCACTTCCATTGCAGCCCCGTAGGTCTGCTCGAGCACGGCAGGAGTGAGAACCTCGCGCGGTGACCCGTCAGCGACAATTCGTCGATTGATACAAACCACACGGGGCAAGTGGGCGGCAAGGCCGTTCAGGTCATGAGTCGTCAGCACGATCGAAAGGCCTTCGTCGTGTAAGTCTGCAAGCAAATGTAAGACCTCATGTCGCGTGCGAACGTCGACTCCAGACGTCGGCTCATCGAGAACTAAAAGTTCGGGGCGATGGAACAATGCTCTGGCAATAAACACTCGCTGTTGTTGTCCGCCGGAAAGTTCACGAATGTGTCGCGCAGCGACATCAACAAGCCCAAGCCGATGCAACACTCGCTCTGCCTCATCCCGCTCGTCCTTCGTGATACGCGGCCACCAACCGTTACGTGTGCGCGTCATCACCACTGTCTCGAGAACTGTCACCGGAAAGTTCCAGTCCACACTCTCAACTTGCGGTACGTACGCCATCTTCAGACCCTGCAGTCGGTGTACGTGTCCGCTGGCCGGATGCACCGAACCGAGAATCGCTTTCAACAGTGTGGTTTTTCCGGACCCCGAAGGACCCACAACCCCGACGAAGTCACCCCGCCGAATCGCCATCGACACGTCATCGACCGCTACGGCCCCGTCGTATGCGCATGTCAGTTCATGACATTCAACAAGTGCTTCCGAGGCCGCTAAAGCGTTCATTGTGGGTAGTAGGCCTTGTCCTCTACGTCAACGGAGATGTCAACTTCTTTCAACGCTGTTGCATCGCCGCCGAGTGCTTCTACCATCGTGACGTAGTCGAAACGCATGAGACCGGCCCACGAATGCTCAACATCGCCCGGACCCCCTGGCAGGTCATCATCGCGAAGCACGTCGATGTACGCGACTCCTGCTTCGTTACCAATCTGTTCGAGCACAGGCGAGGGAAAGACCTCGCTACCAAAAACTGCTTTCACATTCTCACTTCGTACTTGTTCGATGAGTTTGGCGACATCTTTCGGAGTTGGCTCTTCGAACGAGGACGGCTGAATCGCCCCGACGACTGTCCAGTTGTACGTCTTTGCGAAGTACGCGTATGCATCGTGATACGTGAGCAGCTTTCTCTGGTCCACCGGCAGAGAGGCCGTGGCGGTCGCCATCGCATCATCGAGACTGTCAATCATCGCCACCACATTGTCATGATTTGACTCGTACTTGGCGCTGTTTTCTGGGTCACGCGTCACAAGTACATCCCTGATCAGTGTCACATATTCGCGTGCAAGCGGTGGGTTGGTCCACAAATGCGGATTGGGCTTGCCCCCTTCTTCTGGGAATGAGAAGTCGTAGAGGTATTGATTCTCGGGAAGAATCGCGGTGCCCAATTCGCAGATGACGGCACCAGCCTTCATGTTCGCAGTCGCGAGATCCTTCGTTGGCTCCTCAAGAACAAGGCCGTTGATAAACACAACATCTGCTTTTTCAAGAGTTGCAGCCACGCTTGGCGGCGGCTCGAACGTGTGAGAGTTGGTTCCCTCTGGCACGATTCCAGTGACAGTTACTCCGGAGTCACCCACGATTAGTGCCACCAGGTTCGTGATTGGTGCGACCGTGGTTGCGATACCCAACGGGCCGCCACTGATTACTGAGCCTCCTAAGCATTCTTCGCGAGCTCGATCATGCGCTGCGACCGTGGTTGCATCGTTGACGGCAGACATGTCGCTGGTCGGCCTCGAATCGTCACCAGATGAGCACGCGGCGATTGTCGCGATGAACGATACGGCGACGAGGCCGCGCATGACACGACGACGTTTGGTTGAGGCGGGGGCTGCCACGGCTTCGAGTGTAAGAGCGATTCGACCTACACCCGTCACGGGGCTCAGACAACCTCGTCAGCGAGGCATCAAGGAGTATGGAACAGACGCCGTTGCATCAGGCTCTGAGGGAAGACCCAACACCTTCTCGCCGATGATGTTGCGCTGCACCTCCCCGGTTCCTCCTCCAATCGTGAGAGCACGAGAGAACAAGAACCCGCTGTACCACGAACGTGCACTCAAAGAAGTGGAGTCGTGCGTAGGCCCGACCAACATTGCAGCAGCTCCGATGAGGTCGCGAGCAAGCATCATCGTTCGCTGGCCGTGCTCATCAGCGATGATCTTTCGAATACTTGCTTCCGGACCTGGCTGCTCACCACGAAGACGTGCCGTCAACGTGCGTGCGCGGATCAACTCCAAGATGACATGCTCGGTGTACAGCGCTGCGACACGTTGACGCAGCGTCGCGTCTGCGACTCCACCACCACGACGAACAATCGACACAAGATCAGCCGCCGATGGCCCCATGCCCCACAGCACACCGCCAGATGACAAGCTGACACGTTCATTACCGAGCGTCACTTTCGCGAGACGCCACCCGTCGTTCACTTCACCAACGATATTTGCATGGGGAAGGCGCACATCTGTGAAGAACACTTCATTAAAAGACGCGGCTCCGGCCATTGACGTGATGCCGCGAATTTCGATTCCTGGTGCGTCCATGGGGCAAATGAAATAAGTGATGCCACGGTGTTTCGGCATCGCCGTGTCGGTACGTGCGATCAGAATGCCGAATTGTGACTCATGCGCCCCCGACGTCCATATCTTCTGGCCATTAATCACCCACTCATCGCCATCTCGCACGGCCTTCGTACTAAGACTCGCCAAATCACTCCCGCTCTGTGGCTCACTGAACAACTGGCACCAGATCTCCTCTGCCGCGAGCATCGGTGGCAGATACCTCTTCTTTTGTTCCTCAGTACCGGCAAACAGGAGCGTTGGGCCTGCCCATCCGATTCCGATTGGGTTCGCTGGACGCGTCACGCCCGCGCGCTTGAATTCGTCATCGACGATCAGTTGCAGCAAAGGGTCTGCGTTCACGCCGTAGGGCTCAGGCCAGTGGGGTGCTACGTAACCCGACTCGGCTAACTCGCGTGCTGTGGCACTTGGATGGCCCGACAACCAACGGCGGACCAACTGGCGACGCGGATCGTCGTCACCTGGGAGGACCGCGGACGACACGTCAAGCACGGCGCCACAGTATTCGGT
>Ga0255081_1000294_pt1 | contig 12709 bp, 10 predicted proteins | sample Colum_Colum_RepA_FD_188456 | JGI IMG/M metagenome (GOLD analysis project Ga0255081, IMG submission 188456) | Freshwater microbial communities from Columbia River, Oregon, United States - Colum_Colum_RepA_8h | ecosystem: Environmental > Aquatic > Freshwater > River | place: USA: Oregon... | reverse complement strand
AAGTGATGGTTCTTGCCCTGGAACATAACGGCCAATTTCTTCAATTGAAAGACCGTTACGTGCCTTGCGTGAGTCTGTAACAACTACGCGGAAAAATGGTGTGCGGATTTTACCCATGCGCATTAAACGAATTTTTGTAGCCAAGTGAGGTTGTGCTCCTGTTTATGTGTGTCATAAAAATCAATCGCAGCGGGGTGCGCAATCAATTACATACAACTATCGGTCGTGGATGTTGAACGGGGGTAGAGGGCCCCATCAACAGGTGCCCAATTCTGCCATCTAAAGGCGGCAAAGGTGAAATCGAGCTTTACTGCCCCTCTTCCAGGGCTCTTTTGGCTGGATTACCTGATTTGGACTTCTTCTTGGGTGGAGCGCTCTTAACAGAGGCCTTAGGCATCGCAGGAAGACCCATACCGCCCATTCCTTGTGGCATGCCGCCATTTCTCACCTGCTTCATCATCTTTTGCGCAGCAGAGAAGCGATCAACCAAGTTGTTCACATCAGAGACTTTACGACCAGAACCCAGTGCAATTCGAGCGCGACGTGAGCCGTTGAGAACCTTTGGATCGCGCCTTTCAATTGGAGTCATTGATTGAACAATTGCTTTTGTGCGAACTATTTCGCCTTCATCAAAGTTTTCAATCTGCTTCTTCATCGCCCCAGCACCTGGCAACATGCCCAATAACTTAGACATAGAACCCATCTTGGACATGGCCTGAAGTTGCTCTAAGAAATCTTCTAATGTGAAATCTTCACCGCTTGCAAACTTGGCTTCAAACTTTGCAGATGTATCGCCATCAAAAGCCTTTTTAGCTTGCTCGGCAAGAGTTGCAACATCGCCCATACCGAGAATGCGAGAGGCCATACGATCTGGATAGAAAATATCAAAGTCACTGAGCTTTTCGCCAGTAGATGCAAACATAATCGGGCGCTTAGTGATTGAAGCAATAGAAAGCGCAGCACCACCGCGAGCATCACCATCGAGCTTAGTTAAAACAACTCCATCAAAGCCAACACCATCTAAGAATGCTTGCGACGTTCTCACCGCGTCTTGACCGATCATCGCATCAACTACAAAGAGAATCTCATCTGGATTAACGGCATCTCGAATATCTGAAGCCTGTTTCATTAACTCTTCATCAATACCCAAACGACCGGCAGTATCGACAATGACCATGTTGTATTGCTTTGATTTAGCAAACTCAATACCACTCTTTGCGACCTTTACTGGATCGCCAACACCATTGCCAGGCTCTGGTGCAAATACTGGAATACCAATGCTTTCACCAACAACTTGGAGTTGGGTAACAGCATTAGGGCGTTGTAAATCAGAGGCAACGAGAAGAGGTGTATTTCCCTGATCGGCATAAAACTTTGCAAGCTTTCCGGCCAAAGTAGTTTTACCAGCACCTTGCAAACCTGCCAACATAATCACTGTTGGAGGATTCTTTGCAAAGCGAACCCTGCGCGCTTCTCCCCCGAGAATTTCAATAAGAGATGCGTTAACAATTTCAAATACTGCTTGACCCTGATTAGTTCCAGATTGCATTGTTGGAAGTGCAGCTAATGATTTCTCACGTATCTGCTCAACGAAGCTTTCCACGACAGATAGGGCAACGTCTGATTCAAGTAAAGCTTGGCGAATCTCAGCACAGGTTGCATCGATATCAGCTCTGCTTATCTTGCCGCGAGAGCGCAACGATGAAAATGCGCTACTAAATCTGGAGGTGAGTGACTCAAACATAAGGCACTAAGACTACTTGAGCAGTTGCACTAAAGGCGAGCCAACTATGTTGGCTCGCCTTTAGTTTAAATCTCACCAATATGTAACTCAGATTGCCTCTGGCCCACGTTCTCCAGTGCGCACACGTACTACTTGATCAACTGGTGTAGTCCATATCTTTCCATCACCAATTGTTCCTGTTGATGCTGCCTTAACAATGACTTCGACAACTGCGGCTGCTTCTGCATCATCTGCTAGAACTTCAAGTCGAACCTTTGGAATGAGGTCGACTGTATATTCGGCTCCCCTATAGACCTCAGTATGTCCTTTTTGACGACCAAAGCCACTAGCTTCTGAGACTGTCATTCCGGCAACACCATGTGCCTGCAGAGCATTTTTTACATCTTCTAACTTAGATGGTTTCAAAATTGCTGTAATCAACTTCATTAGAATAAACCTCCTCGGGAAGAACTAGACATTTCGTAAGCAGTCTCGGCATGTTCAGACAAGTCCACACCTTCCACTTCAGCATCTTTAGACACACGGAATCCTATTGTCTTTTCAATAATGAATCCAAGGACCAATGTGACTAGGAATGAATAAAGGGCAACCATGCCAACACCTAGAGCTTGTTTGGTAAGTAGCTCTGTGCCACCGCCATAGAACAGACCATCCACGCCAACACTATTGACTACCTGTGTACCGAATAATCCGACCGCCAAAGATCCCCAGATTCCACCAACGAGGTGAACTCCAACGACATCGAGTGAATCATCAAGTCCGAACTTGTACTTCAACCCAACGGCAAGTGCACAGAAAATACCTGCAAATAGTCCGATAACTACTGCTGCCCATGGTGCAACGAAAGCACATGCAGGAGTAATTGCAACGAGTCCAGCAACTGCTCCAGAAGCTGCGCCAAGGGATGTGGCATGTCCGTTGCGAATCTTTTCAACTAACAACCAGCCAACAAGGCCGCCGGCTGTTGCAACTTGAGTGTTAAGGAGGGCAAGACCTGCAGTTCCATTAGCTGCAAGTGCTGACCCGGCGTTGAAACCAAACCAACCGAACCAAAGCAAACCTGAACCAAGAAGAACTAGTGGCAATGAGTGTGGCCGCATTGACTCTTTGCGCCAACCCACGCGCTTACCAAGAATAATTGCTAGTGCTAAAGCTGCAGCACCTGCATTGATATGAACTGCAGTGCCACCAGCAAAGTCTTGAACACCTTGACTTGCAAGGAAGCCAGCACCAGTAACTGTGTCACCAACTTTGTTACCGAATGCAAATACCCAGTGTGCAACTGGGAAGTAAACGATAGTTGACCAAATGGCAACGAATACTGCCCAAGCAGTGAACTTTGTGCGATCTGCAATTGCACCAGAGATGAGAGCTGGAGTAATGATTGCAAACATCAATTGAAATGCCGCAAAGACCAAAACTGGAATGGGATAAATACCACCATTGTTAGTTAAATCATTAACCATTCCACCTAGGCCAGAGAATGAAAGATTTCCATACCAAGGTGAATCGGCTTTGTAACCAAAAGCTAATTCGAAACCGTAAATAACCCAGAGAGTGCTAACTATGCCGATAGTTATAAACGACATCATCATCATATTTAGTGCGCTCTTAGTGCGAACCATTCCGCCGTAGAAAAAGGCAAGTCCAGGTGTCATAAGAAGAACCAAAGCGGTACTTGCTAACATCCAGGCTGTATCACCTGAGTTCAACGCAATATCTGTCATATTTTCTTCTGCCTTCGAGATTGGTAAGAGAGGTTTCTCGCCTTTGAGATGGCCATACCTTCTCTAGCCCCGGTTACGGCAGATGATGTGAACTATTGCGGCGGCGTGACAATTTCGCCGCTGTGTTACATCTAAGTTACGAAAGTAGGCCTTGGATATAGCTCTCGGCATCGAAGTGGGCGAAATCTGATTCAGACTCCCCCGTGCCGATCCATTTAATCGGGATGTCGAGTTCTTTCTCGATTGCCAGGGCAACTCCGCCACGGGCGCTTCCGTCTATCTTGGTAAGGATAATTCCACTCACTTGTACTGCTTCTGTAAAAATCTTTGCCTGCTGCAAACCATTTTGTCCAGTTGTTGCATCAATTACTAATAAGACTTCATTAATTGGAAAGACTTTCTCGACAACTCGCTTCACTTTTTCAAGCTCAGCCATCAAATCATTCTTATTGTGTAGTCGCCCTGCTGTGTCGATAATCAGAAAATCAGCTTTACTCTCTTGTGCTTTCTTAGCTGCATCAAATGCCACTGATGCAGGATCACCATTAGCTTTTCCTGAAACTACCTCAACACCAATTCTCATCCCCCAGGTTTGTAACTGCTCAACTGCTGCAGCACGAAAGGTATCTCCTGCTGCCATCACAACTTTCTTTCCGCCTGTTTTTAGCTGTGCTGCAAGCTTTGCAACACTTGTTGTCTTTCCCGTTCCATTGACGCCAACAACCATGATGACTGTTGTTTCTTGGCCTAGTAGAGCCCCACGATCTTTGGAAGAAAGGTGTGTAGATAAAATCTGTGAAAGTGCTTCTTGAGCGTTCTCACTCTTAACTTTACGGGCTTGCTCTAAGAACTCTTTGGTTAGCGATGGGCCTAAGTCAGAAAGAAGTAAGTCTTCTTCGAGCTCTTTCCAGTCAGCTGGAGCGAAATCATTTGTTCCTTTGATTTTGGCAATGAATTTGCTAAATAAACCCATGAGAAAGTCTTACTTAACTTGCGTCAGATTCGCGCAAACGCTGAGAAATAACTTCAGTTACTCCATCACCGCGCATAGTCACGCCGTAGAGAGCATCAGCAATCTCCATTGTGCGCTTCTGGTGCGTAATGATGATTAGCTGTGAACTTGCACGAAGCTCTTCCAAAATAACAAGGAGTCGTCCTAAGTTCACATCATCTAGGGCCGCTTCAACTTCATCGAGGACATAGAACGGGCTAGGACGCGCTTTAAAGATTGCAACCAACATGGCAACTGCTGTGAGTGACTTTTCTCCACCTGAAAGTAGAGATAAACGCTTAATGCGCTTTCCAGGTGGGCGAGCTTCAACATCAACACCACTTGTTAGTGGGTTATCAGGATCGGTCAAAATTAAGCGGCCATCTCCACCAGGAAATAGTCGGGAGAAGATATCTTCAAAATGCATAGCCGTTGATTCAAAAGCCTCCATAAAGATTGACTGCACGCGGTCATCAACCTCTTTGATGATGTCGAGCAAGTCTTTCTTCGTGTTCTTCAAATCTTCTAGCTGCTCAGCTAAGAACTTTAATCGCTCTTCAAGAGTAGAGAACTCATCAAGTGCTAACGGATTGATCTTGCCTAACAAAGTAAGAGAGCGCTCAGCAGATGCCAATCGCTTTTCCTGCTGGTCGCGGCGATAAGGAATGAGCTCAGTTGTGACGATCTCCCCGGCTTCATTCTCAAAGAATGTTGGAACATCTTTATCTGGACCGTATTCAGCAACTAGAACCTGAGTATCAATTCCAAACTCTTCCATCGTCTTGTTTTCAAGAGTTTCAATACGCATACGCTGTTCTGCGCGGGCAATTTCATCTTTGTGAACACTAGATGTCAGTTGTTCAAGTTCGGTAGTTAATTCACGACCACGTGTGCGAACGGTGAGAGTTTCACCATCTCTAGCTGTTCGTGATCCCTCTAAACGTGCGCGCTCTGTTGCAGCTTTGGCAATGGAGCGCTCGATATGGATGAGAACTTCATAAGCAGATTCAGCAATTGCTTGAGATATCACTGCCGCGCGTGCTCGCGCGCCTCTACGAACAATGGCGCGCTCTGATGCTTCGCGTTCATTACGTGCGGAATCTTCAAGGGCCTTAGCGCGTGCTGCTACTGAATCAACGCGCTCTTCAATTGTTCTAACTGCTAAGCGGGCTTCAACTTCAGTTGTGCGTGCAAGTGAAACAGCGTTGCGTAAGTTTTCAGTAAAGGTGTGATCAGGCTCTGCAACAACGCCCTGTTGATGCAGTTGGTTCTGTGCAATTACTAGCTCACCCTCATCACGGTTCTTTGCTGAACTTGCCTCTTGAATAGATGTATTCAGGCGCTCAACTTCAGCTAGAGCCGACTTCATGTTCTGTCCAGAAACAGCTAGCTGCTCAGTGATAGAGGCGATGCGTGCATCAGATTCATTGAGCTTTGAGAGTGCAACATCAAATGAACTTTGGCGATCGGCAACCTCAGTAGTTGCAGTTGCAATCTCAAACTTTAGGCGATCGCATGTGTGAGTAATCTCAGTGAGCTTGGTTTCAAGGCTTTCAATTAAGGCTTTGATCTCAATGAGCGAAGATGATGATTTAGAACCACCACGTGCACGAACCTTAGTAATCACATCGCCATCGCGTGTAACAACAGTTACTGATGGGTGTGAGCGAAGGATTGCTTCGGCATCTCTGGCGTTTTCAGCAACCACTGTTGAAGCTAGTAGCGATGAAATCAGCTCACCAATGGAATGTGAGCGAATGTGAGAAGAAAGAGCGTTTAATCCAGCAGGGATATTTGAAGTTCCACTATTGCCTGCCTCGTATACCAAGACATCGGCCTGGCCTAAGTTTTGATCACGAAGTGTGGTCAGCGCTGTTACAGCTGAAGATAAATCCTGAACGACAATTGCATCAGCTAATGTTCCAAGGGCAGCCGCTGCTGCTGATTCCCAACCATTATCAATTTCAATGAGTGAGGCAATTGAGCCCAAGATGTGCACGCCGCGTGAATCGCGCATAAGAGCCGATGCACCATCGCGGTTTTGTGAGGTTAACTTCATCGCTTCTAACTTAGATTCAACGGCATTTCTCTCACGATCTGCTGCACGCTCAGAATCAACTAATACCCCTAGCTTTGTCTTAGAGGAATCGAGTGCGTTCTTGGCGCTTTCAAAAGCAGAATCAAGACCTAGTTCGCCAGAGTCAGCGCTAGCAATTTCAAGTTCAAAGGAGGCGTATTCACGTGATGCGCTATCCACGCGCTGCTGGGCATCGTCGCGAGCTTTAGTCAGACGAGCGATTTCCTCTGCGATTGCTTCAAGGCGTGCTTGAAGTGATTTGATATGGCCTTCTTGGCGCGCAGTTCCTTCGCGGGCATCGGCAATAGCGCGCATTGCTGCAGCGATTTTATCTTCATCCATCTTTAGCGCTTGTTCAGCAGTTGCTAACGCACTAGTTGCCACAGTTAATGCCGTGCGCGCCTCATTAATGTTATTGCGTAAAGCATTTTCTTCATTACGCAGAACTTGAGCTTCTTTTTCTAGCGCTTCAGGATCTCTTCCTGCTGAACGAGCTTCTTCAGCCTCTTCATTGAGAAAGCGTGAGCGCTCTTGGGCAAGACTTTGTGTTCCACGGAATTTTTCACGTAGAGAATTTAATTGGTAATAAGTCTCTTGAGCTTGGACAAGTAATGGAGTTTCAACTGCTGATTGTGCATCGAGCGCTTCTTCGCGAGAGCGAATAGTTTCTAACTCTCTATCAACTTCTGCACGCTTTTGACGCAATGCTGTTTCATCTGCAACCTCTGCATCTAAGGTGCGAGACATTGAAATAAAATCATCGGCAAATAAACGAAGTTTGGCATCGCGTAGATCTGCCTGAATTGTTGCCGCCTTCTTTGCAACCTCTGCTTGCTTTCCTAGCGGACGAAGTTGGCGACGTAGTTCAACAGTTAAATCTTGAACACGCGCCATATTGGCTTGCATCGAATCAAGTTTGCGCAAAGCTTTTTCTTTACGCTTGCGATGCTTGAGCACACCAGCGGCTTCTTCAATAAATCCACGACGTTCCTCTGGAGTTGCCATCAAAATTGCATCTAGTTGGCCCTGACCAACAATGACGTGCATTTCGCGGCCAATACCTGAGTCGCTCAGAAGTTCTTGAATATCAAGCAAGCGAGATGCTTCACCATTGATTTGATATTCAGATTGACCATTTCGGAAGAGAATGCGAGAAATAGTTACTTCGGTGTAGTCGATAGGTAATGCGCCATCAGTGTTATCAATTGTTAATGAGACTTCTGCGCGACCAAGTGGTGCACGTCCGCTTGTTCCAGCGAAAATAACATCTTCCATCTTGCCGCCGCGAAGGGATTTTGCACCCTGTTCACCCATAACCCAGGTGAGGGCATCAACAACGTTACTTTTACCCGAACCATTAGGACCAACAACGCAAGTGATACCGGGCTCAAGACGCAGCGTTGTGCTGGAGGCAAAGGACTTAAAGCCCTTGAGGGTCATGCTCTTGAGATACACGCGGTAAACCTATCGCGCCGCGTGCTTGTTTTCGTCGATATTACTGCTGGGGTAGCTCAGTTTTTAGAGTTTCATATGCAATACGGGCAGCTACTTGCTCAGCCTCTCGCTTGCTTTTTCCGGTTCCCACCGCCACAGCGTTTCCAGCAACCATTGCCGTAGCCGTGAAATCTTTATCGTGATCTGGGCCTTGTTCAGTAACAACATACTCAGGTGCACCTTTTCCAAGGCTGGCTGCTAACTCTTGAAGGGCTGTCTTTCCATCTAAACCAGCTCCACGTGCAACGGCAGAATCCATAGTTGATGCAATCAATCTGCGCACAATTTCAGTACACTTATCAAAGCCACATTGAAGATAAATAGCTCCAATTAAGGCTTCTAGAGCATCTGCAAGAAGTGAGTTTTTATCGCGCCCGTTTGTAACTTCTTCACCTTTACCCAGGCGAATGTATTGACCAAGTTCTAATGTGCGCGCAATATCTGCGAGCGCACGCATGTTAACTACACCTGAGCGCAGCGGTGATAAACGTGATTCATCTAAATCTGGATAACGCTTATAAAGTTCTTCAGTAACAATTAAACCGAGAACGGAATCTCCAAGAAATTCAAGACGCTCGTTAGTTTCTTTACTCGCAGATTCATATGCAAATGAGCGATGTGTAAAAGCTAACTCCAGAAGTGAGGGTTCAATTTCAACCCCCAGCGCTTCATTGAGCACAGAACTCAGATCAAACCTCTAGAACTTGGCGGCTGTTATATGTACCGCATGTTGGACATGCTGTGTGTTGAAGCTTTGGAGATTGGCATTGTCCGCATGTTGCTAAAGAGGCAGCAGTTGTCTTCCACTGGCTACGGCGTGAGCGCGTCTTTGAACGCGACATTTTTCGCTTTGGTACTGGCACGGTTCGAACCTCTTCTTATCTATTGCTAAAAGCAGCGGTGGCTGCAAGGCGTAAGTATCCCCCAAAAAGCCTAATTCTTGAAATCGGCCCTTAATCTAGATCTAGCCCGCTCAAACCCGCCCAACGGGCATCTATAACCTCATGAGCGTGATCGGCAGGTAGCTCGGCCCACTTACCACCGCATTCGGGGCATAGCCCTGGGCAATCATCGCTACATAGTGGATTGATAGGAAGATCAAGAACGATGGCATCGCGGATAGGTGGCTCTAAATCCATGATGTCACCTTCCATCATCAACTCATCATCTTCACCTAAATCTTCTTCATCATCAGCCTTTTTCTTCTTCTTAGGACGCTCTAACTTCTGGGCGTAGTAATAGAGCTCTTGAACTTTGCGCTCGATCTCTACTTCTACTGGATCAAGGCACCGGGTGCATTCACCTTTAGCTATCGCAAAGATATCTGCGGTGAGCAATATGCCTTCAGTTACTGATTCCAGGCGGGCATCTACTTCAATTACTTCCCCAGCGGGCACAGATATGAGTTCAACTCCCACTTTTTCAAGCAGCTCAATATCGAGTTCGTACTCCTTCATCTCCCCCGCACGGCGTGCAAGTTCATATGTATTTAACTTAAAAGGCTCCGGTAGGCGTGCCATAGGAGTTAGTCCGCATCTGAGAGTTGCGAGAGAACGTCTTTATCATTTGCACCAGCTAAGCGCTCACGCCCGCGTGCAACTGCATCTTGAGTCTTATTTAAAATTACTTCCAAGGTAGCCAAGCGGCCATCAATGTATTCCTCAACTTCTTGCTTTTCTTGATCACCCAATGTGCGGGCTTCATCCAAAATCTTGCGTGCTTCATCGCGTGCCATTTGAACAATAGAAGTCTGTTCAACCATTCTGGCCACATCTTCTCTCGCCATAGCAATCATCTGCTCGGCGCTCACACGGCCTTCTTCAATGATGGCATCACGGGCAGCGATAAGTTTTTGCGCCGATTCAAGATCGTTAGGAAGTGCAGCGCGTGCCTCATCGAGTAGTTCAAGCATCTCGCCACGGTGAACAACACAGCTAGCAGAAAGTGGGACGCCACGTGCTTCTTCAACCATAGTGATTGCAGATGTTAACTTTTCAACTGAATCCATTTTTACTTCCCGCCTACTCGAAGTTTGAGCGCTGCATTAATCGATGCTGGCACCATCGTAGAAACATCTCCCCCGTAGTGGGCGAGCTCTTTAACTAATGATGAAGATAAGAATGAATGAACTGGTGAGGTTGCCATAAACATCGTTTCAACTCCTGAGCCCTGCAGATTTACTTGAGCCATTTGAAGTTCGTAATCAAAATCACTCACTGCGCGTAATCCCTTAACAATGGCTTGGATCGAATTGCTCTTGCAGTAATCCACGAGCAATCCCGACCAAGAATCAACGCTCACATTACTTAGATGGGCCGTTGTTTCACGGATCATTGCAATGCGCTCATCTACTGTAAAAAGGGAGGATTTTGTTCGATTTTCAAGAACTGCAATCACCACATGATCAAAGTGAGCGCTGGCGCGAGAAATGATGTCGAGATGACCAAAGGTGATTGGATCAAAGGATCCCGGACAAACCGCGCGTCTCATGGTCTAAACGCTAGCAAGAGATGGGTCAGTTATCCATTCTCAGGCGTGTAATTGCCGTAGAAAATCGTGGCCTGCCCATAGTTGCGTTCGCGCACTGCGCTAAAGCCTTCTGGCCATGAAAAATTAGAACGCTTTGCGGTGCGCTCAACTGCAATCACTGCATCATCTTTAAGGAAGGAGCCTGCATGTAACTTACTTAAAATCTCTTCAACCTCTGCATCGGAAAAATCATAGGGAGGATCAACATAAACAATGTGATATTTCTCTTTAGGTGGATCAGTAACAAATCTCTGTGCTGACATGGCGTAGAGATGAAACTTTCCAGCCGGCTTATTCTTATTAACCAGCTCATAGTTGTTCTCAATTGTCTTTTGTGCTTCAGCATCTTTTTCAACGACATGAACCAGAGTTGCACCGCGTGAGAGAGCCTCAAGTGCAATCGCGCCAGATCCGCCAAATAGATCTAGAACATGCAGGCCTAGAAAATCACCGAACTCTGAAAGAAGGGAGGAAAACAAACCTTCACGTGCTCGATCTGAAGTTGGGCGTGTAGCACCGGCAACTGTGCCCAATGTGCGACCTTTAGCAACGCCTGCAATGATTCTCAACTAATTAACCCTTATCCAAATAATCCACGGCCATATTGTGAGCCATAGCATTGAGCTCTTTCTTAAGCGCAGGATAACTTGTTAAATCAAGAGATGTCGCAATCAAATCCTGCGCGGCCGTTCTTGCCTTCTCGATTAACTTTTCATCGCGCAATACCCGAAGAAGTCGCAGATGTGACTGAGTTCCAGATTGAGATGCACCTAAGACATCGCCCTCTCGGCGCTGTTCAAGATCGATTCGAGAAAGTTCAAATCCATCAACAGTTCCTGCAACAGCCTCTAAGCGCTCTCGCGCTGGTGTTTCTGCAATGGCATTTGTTACCAACAAACACAGCCCCGGAGAAGTTCCTCGACCCACACGACCACGCAGCTGATGTAGTTGAGAAACACCAAAGCGATCAGCATCCATAATCACCATAATCGTTGCATTTGCAACATCCACGCCTACCTCAATAACTGTCGTTGAGACCAACACATCTATCTCACCTGCAGCAAAGGCTTTCATAGTGCTTTCTTTTTCTTCAGTGCCAAGGCGCCCATGCAGCATGGCAACGCGCAATCCAGCTAAATCTGACCCATGCAAGCGCGGTGCAAGCTCTTCAACGGAGGCGATATCACTTGATTCAGTACCAAAGAGAAAATCAATATCGGCATTTTCATCACTGCCTGCAGCAATGCGTGGTGCAACAACGTATGCCTGATGTCCCTGTCCTACTTCCTCACGAATGCGTGCCCATGCACGTTCTAAATATGTTGGCTTCTCCATCACAGGAATCACATGTGTTGTGATGGGTTGGCGTCCAAGTGGAAGCTCACGCAATGTCGAAACATCTAAATCACCAAACACGGTCATGGCAACGGTGCGAGGAATCGGCGTAGCTGTCATAACAAGTAAATGGGGAGGCTTCTGTGCTTTTTCTTTTAAGGCATCGCGTTGTTCAACACCAAAGCGGTGCTGTTCATCGACAACGATTAAACCTAAATCCTTGAACTCAACCTTTTCACCCAGCAATGCATGCGTGCCAATGACTATTCCAGCATCACCGGATGCAGCTAAGGCAAGGGCTGCTTTGCGCGCTGCAGCGTTTTGAGAACCAGTAATCAAAGTTACCTGTGTTGCACCTTCCTCTGATCCCAACGTTCCACCTTGGGCTAAAGGCCCAAGAAGTTTTTCAATTGTGCGAAGGTGTTGCGCAGCAAGCACTTCAGTTGGTGCAAGTAGGGCTGCTTGTCCCCCGCTATCAACAACTGCCAACATTGCACGCAATGCAACAATTGTTTTACCTGAACCTACTTCACCTTGCAGCAAACGGTGCATGGGATGGTCTTGGGCTAGATCTGCTTCTATTTCAGCACACACCGCCTTTTGGCCCCCAGTTAATTGGAACGGCAAGGAAGCATCAAAGGAATCAAGGATTCCCCCCTTTTTCGCTTTGCGAGAAGCGGTATTGAGTTTCCTTAACTCATGGCGTCGTAAGACAAGGAGTGATTGCAAAAGAAAAGCTTCATCAAAAGTTAAACGCTCACGGGCGCTTTCAGCTGAGTCTAAATCGGCTGGGCGGTGTAGCTGAACTAAAC
>Ga0255081_1000292_pt1 | contig 12731 bp, 10 predicted proteins | sample Colum_Colum_RepA_FD_188456 | JGI IMG/M metagenome (GOLD analysis project Ga0255081, IMG submission 188456) | Freshwater microbial communities from Columbia River, Oregon, United States - Colum_Colum_RepA_8h | ecosystem: Environmental > Aquatic > Freshwater > River | place: USA: Oregon... | reverse complement strand
CTTAACAAAAATAGCAAAGTTATCAGAAGAGAAATTACCCTTTGGGAGCGCTTCTCGCTAAGCATTAGTTCAATGGGTAAGCGTTTGCTTACTTAGTATCAGCAGAACAGATTTTTTCGAAATTAATAGGGAAATTACCAATAAATAGAGTCAGAAAAGACTTACCAAATTTAAAATATTTGCCTATACTTAGTGTCTAGGGCGATAGAAAAACACTACATCTAGTGTTTTTTCTGTAAATTAGCCTTTTTTCAATAAAAATATACATATAGCAGGAGTAATATGACCTTCGCCGATCCTCAAGCTGCAGGCCAATCAAGTCCAGTAAACCAAGGCGGTCTCGGCGCAGGGGCTAGTTTGACCCAAACCCCATCCGCGAATTTTGTAGCGGGTGGCGTGGGTCTGGCGCAAGCAACGCAACTCTCGGACTACAAAATTATTCGGCGTAATGGTTCTGTAGTCGCATTTGAGCCATCCAAAATTGCAATTGCTGTTACCAAGGCATTTTTGGCTGTGAACGGAGGCCAGGGAGCAGCTTCAGCTCGGATTCGTGAGCAGGTAGAACAACTAACCCAAAACGTGGTGCGCGCTTTATTGCGCAGCCGTCCCAATGGCGGCACATTTCATATAGAAGATATTCAAGATCAAGTTGAGCTGACCTTAATGCGCAGTGGTGAGCATAATGTTGCACGCGCTTATGTCCTTTATCGCGAGAAGCGTAATCAAGAGCGCGCTGCCCAGCAAAGTGCAAGTCAAGATCAGGCTGCCGATGCCGCATTACCCTCCGTTCAGGTCAACGATAATGGTGTTAGCAAACCCCTCAATGTTGTTGGTCTCAGAACGGTGATTGAGGCTGCATGTGAAGGATTGGGAAATCATATTGATGCTAGCCCGATCATGAGCGAGACCATTAAGAACTTATACGATGGCGTGCCAATGGCGCAGGTCTATGACTCGGCGATTTTGGCTTCGCGGACTTTGATCGAAAAAGATCCTGCTTATAGTCAAGTTACTGCACGTATTTTGATGCACGTGATCCGTAAAGAGATTTTGGGCCGTGAGGTTTTGCAAGGCGATATGCAAGCCGAGTACCCGAATTATTTCCCACAATTTATCCGCCAGGGCATCGAAGCTGAACTGCTTGATCCGCGCTTACTCGAGTTTGATTTAGCTAAGATCTCATCTGCTCTTAGCGCCGACAGAGATTTGCAGTTCAATTACCTTGGCCTGCAAACCCTGTACGACCGTTATTTCTTACACATCGAGGATCATCGTATTGAGATGCCGCAGGCCTTCTTTATGCGGGTGGCGATGGGTCTCGCCTTAAATGAGCCAGAGCGCGAGCGTCGTGCCATTGAGTTCTACGAGATTCTTTCTACCTTTGACTTTATGTCAAGCACCCCAACTTTGTTTAACTCGGCTACCTTACGTTCACAGTTATCTAGTTGCTACCTGACGACCGTTGACGATGACCTTGATGGTATCTACGAAGCATTAAAAGAGAACGCTCTCTTGTCTAAGTTTGCAGGTGGACTAGGTAATGATTGGACCAATGTTCGTGCTCTAGGAAGTCATATCAAGGGTACAAATGGAAAGTCACAGGGTGTGGTGCCATTCCTTAAGGTGGTCAACGATACAGCCGTTGCAGTTAATCAAGGCGGTAAACGCAAGGGCGCAGTCTGTGCCTACTTAGAGACCTGGCATTTAGACATTGAAGAGTTCTTGGAATTACGTAAGAACACGGGCGATGATCGTCGTCGTACCCATGATATGAATACCTCGAACTGGATTCCGGATTTGTTTATGAAGAGGGTGATGGAAAACGGTGATTGGACTTTATTTTCCCCATCAACCACCCCGGATTTGCATGATAAGTATGGCAAAGCCTTTGAGCAAGCTTATGTTGCTTACGAAAAGCGGGCAGAGGCTGGCGAGATTAAGCCATCGAAGAAGGTGCCAGCAGTTCAGATGTGGCGCAAGATGTTGGCGATGTTGTTTGAGACCGGCCATCCTTGGATTACGTTTAAGGACCCTTGCAATATTCGGAGTCCACAGCAGCACGTTGGCGTGGTGCATTCCTCGAACCTATGTACCGAGATCACCCTGAATACCAACGAGACTGAAATTGCGGTTTGCAACTTAGGTTCGGTGAACTTGACTGCCCATATGACCACCGATGCAAATGGTCAGATGGTCTTGGATCACACCAAGCTCAAGAAAACCATTCAGACGGCGATGCGTATGCTCGATAACGTCATTGATATTAATTACTACGCCGTTGCCAAGGCGCGCAATTCAAATGTGAAGCATCGCCCAGTGGGTTTAGGCATCATGGGCTTCCAGGATTGCTTACATATGCAGCGTATTCCGTATGCTAGTGATGCGGCAGTGAAGTTCGCAGATACTTCAATGGAAGCCGTTTGCTATTACGCCTACCAGGCATCTAGTGAGTTGGCCAAAGAGCGAGGCGCTTACAGCAGCTATCACGGATCTTTGTGGGATCGCGGCATTCTTCCCCAAGACACCCTCAAAATGCTTCAGGATGAGCGCGGTGGCTATGTGGAAGTCGATCAGTCCAGCACTATGGATTGGAATGCATTGCGTGCTCAGATTAAGCAACACGGGATGCGTAACTCTAATTGCGTGGCCATTGCTCCAACTGCAACGATTTCTAATATTATTGGGGTATCGGCCTGTATTGAGCCCACTTTCCAAAATTTGTTTGTTAAGTCGAATCTATCTGGTGAGTTTACGGTTGTGAACGACTATCTCGTTCGCGATCTCAAGGACCGCGGGCTTTGGGACGAGGTGATGATTGCTGACCTCAAGTATTTCGATGGCACTTTGTCAAAGATCGATCGGGTTCCACAGGATTTGCGTGATTTATACGCTACGGCCTTTGAGCTTGAGCCAAGTTGGTTGGTCGAGGCGGCCTCCCGTCGCCAGAAGTGGATCGATCAAGCGCAATCCTTAAATATTTATATGGCAGGTGCCTCGGGCAAGAAATTGGACGATACCTACAAACTCGCCTGGTTGCGTGGTTTAAAGACTACCTACTACCTGCGTACTATGGCTGCTACACACGTTGAGAAGTCGACGGTAGCAACAGGTCAGCTGAACTCTGTTTCGAACGGAACAGAAACAGCCCCAGCTCTAGCGGCAGATGGGCCGGTATGCACGATGCGCCCTGGCGACCCTGGATTTGAAGAATGTGAAGCGTGTCAGTAACCCTTGCTGTAATTAAGTCTATAGGAAGAATTAGGAGAAGATTATGTTGAACTGGGACGATGAAGTTGCACCCGCGTTAGCGAAGGCGGGCTTTGCTCCGCCCCCATCGATGCCTGTGCCCCCAGCGCAGCCACAGTTAGCACCTGTTCAAGCGGATAGCGTTGCTATGGCACCGCCAGCGCAACCAGTCAAGCCTGTTGCAGAAGCGATTGAGCGGCGTGTGAACGTGGCCGATAAACGGGTCATTAATGGCACGACGGACGTTAACCAATTGGTACCATTTAAGTACAAGTGGGCTTGGGAGAAGTATCTGGCGGGTTGTGCAAACCATTGGATGCCACAAGAAATCAATATGAACCGCGACATTGCCCTATGGAAAGACCCCAATGGGCTTACAGAGGATGAGCGACGCATCATCATGCGTAACTTAGGATTTTTCGTTACTGCTGACTCTTTGGCGGCTAACAATATTGTTCTTGGTACCTATCGCCAAATTACTGCCCCAGAGTGCCGCCAATATCTGTTGCGTCAGGCTTTTGAAGAGGCTATTCATACTCATGCCTATCAGTACATTGTTGAGTCTTTAGGCCTTGATCAAGCTGAAATCTTCAATGCTTATCACGAAGTTCCCTCGATTCGGGCTAAGGATGAGTTCCTAATCCCCTTTATCGATGTACTCACAGATCCTGCTTTTAAGACTGGAACTTTGGAAAATGATCAAAAATTGTTGCGCTCTTTGATTGTTTTTGCCTGTGTGATGGAAGGATTGTTCTTTTATGTTGGTTTTACGCAAATCCTCGCAATGGGTCGCCAAAACAAGATGACTGGTGCAGCAGAGCAGTATCAATACATCCTGCGCGATGAGTCAATGCACTGTAATTTTGGGATCGATTTGATTAACCAAATCAAGCTGGAGAACCCACAGCTATGGACTTCTGCGTTCAAAGAGGAGATCCGTAGCATCTTTGAAAAAGCGGTTGAGTTGGAGTATCGCTATGCCGAGGATACGATGCCAAGAGGGGTGCTTGGATTGAACGCGCCAATGTTCAAAAGCTACCTTAGATTCATCTGTAATCGCCGATGCATGCAAATAGGACTTGACTCCATGTATCCAAATGAAGAGAATCCATTCCCATGGATGTCAGAAATGATAGATCTGAAAAAAGAGAGAAACTTTTTTGAGACCAGAGTGATTGAGTATCAAACCGGTGGTGCGTTAAATTGGGAGTAGACATAGCCTAAATTAGCGCCCCGTCCGGCAAACATAGGAGATAGGACGGTTGATTAGTACTCGCAGTCGATTAAAACAGGCACAAATGCGAAAACCCAGCGTACAGGGTGACCGGATCTCTTTCCCCATTTTTTTACCCCATTTAAAAAGCCGCTTCCTGCAAAGGTTGCGGCTTTTTTTCCAAGATTCATTAGCGTGCAGCAGCAAGTTTCAAGCCGCGCGCCGATGAATAGCTCGCTCGTTTCCTATATGGCACCGCAAGGTGCTCTACAGAGTAATGGTCGGGTTTTCTTAAACAGTAGTTTGTTCTAATCCTCACGTGAAGGAGAATCACTATGGCAATCGCCAAAAAGAAGTCTGCTGCAAAGAAACCACCAGCTGCCAAAAAAGCAGCTAAGAAGCGCCCAGCTGCCAAAAAAGCAGCAAAGCGCCCAGCTGCCAAAAAAGCAGCTAAGAAGCCTGCCGCTAAAAAAGCTGCTAAGAAAAAAGTAGCTAAAAAGCGTCCTGCTGCTAAGAAGAAAAAAGCTGCCAAGAAAAAGCCTGCTAAAAAAGCAGCTAAGAAAAGGCCTGCTGCCAAAAAGAAAGGGGCTTCTGTAAAAAAGCCCGCGGCTAAGCCCGCCGTTGCTGAATCAGCGCACACTGCGTTGAACCCGGCTGCGGCTTGGCCTTTTCCTACAGGCAGCCGTCCCTAAGCGAAAGCTGAACGGACAGTTGAGCTAGTACTGATGGGGTCCTTCGGGACCCCATTTTTATGGCTTAGAAAGAATAGCCAAAGGCGTCTTTAAAACGCGTCATGATCTCGGAGCGGGGGGGTTGATGATTTTGGGGCCCTTGATGAGCGATTTTGATTGAACCCATTAGGCTGGCAAGTCTTCCCGTGGTCTCCCAATCCAATTTATTTTCTAGACCATAAAGTAGCCCCCCGCGGAATGCGTCACCGCAACCGGTTGGATCAATCACTTTTTCCGGTCTGACCGCGGTTATGGCAATACTTTTGCCATCGGCATAGATTTGTGCCCCTTGCGCCCCTTTGGTCACAATCAGCGCTTTTACTTCCTTAGCAATTTGCTCTAAAGATAGGCCAGTGCGCTGACAAAGCATTTCGCCTTCATAGTCATTCACGGCAACGTAACTGGCAAGCTTTACAAGTTCGAGAAGCTCTTGACCATTAAACATTGGTAAACCTTGGCCTGGATCAAACATAAAGGGTACGCCTGCCTCTACAAATTGGTGACAATGCTCCCACATACCAAGCCGTCCATCAGGCGCTACGATACCGAAGTGTGGACTCGCGGAACCAAGAGTACTAAGGCAGTCTGTAACGCGATTGAGGTGAGAGTGATTCATGGCGCCTGGGTGAAAGGCAGTAATTTGGTTATTGGCCATATCGGTTGTGATCATGGCTTGTGCAGTGAAGGCCTCATCCAGTTTCTTGACATGGGATCGGTTCATTCCAAGATCATCAAGGCGCTGAAGGTAGGGGTCGGCATCTGCCCCAACCGTTGCCATTACCAAAGGCTCACCCCCTAGTAGTTTGAGGTTGTAGCCAATGTTCCCTGCGCAACCACCAAATTCTCGGCGCATGCTAGGTACCAAAAAGGCTACATTCAGAATATGAATCTGATCGGGCAAGATCTGATCTTGAAAACGACCTTCAAAGGTCATGATGGTGTCGTAGGCAATAGAGCCACAAATGATGCTAGCCATAAATACTTTCTGTCATGGATTGGTGGGAGATTGAGTGGGATATGCTACACGCAGGCGATAGCCTGCGGCATTCGAAGGAACTTGAAGGGGGATTGATAGGTTAAATACCTCCCCCGCTGATGCGCCGGTCAATAAAAAATCAGGATGTGTGCTTTGCCAGGTCTTCGGAAGCCATTCTTCGGGAGAAAGAAGTATGCGGGCAATAGTTTTCTCATCCGCATCGGTCAAAATGAGTTCGAGTCCAGGAATGGCGATGGGGAGAGCTAAGCGGTTTTGTAACTCGATTTGTAACATCGATTGCGCAGCTGGCAAGCCAGGATCACGGTTGTTTATTTCTGCAATGCCTAGATTGGCCGATATAAAGCGCCATGCTTTGAAATCAGCAATAGCCTTACGATCACATGGAATCCATTCACATAAAAAGTTATCGATCGTTTGAACGGCTCTGAAAGCAGATAACCCGATTGAGTTAGGACTGCCATCCATGCCTGGGGCAAGCGCATGAAGCATAGGCATTCGCCAGAACGCTGTAGCAAATGGATAAGCGATCAAAAGCACTGCTAGTCCAGCCAATAATTGTTTTTTGATAGAAAGAGGCTTTTTTATGAGGCCCGATTTTGTAACGATATGCTTCAATCCTAAGCCAGACAATTTTTTTGGTTCGTCATGAATCGATCGTGGGGAGCTAAACGCCATATTTTGAGCTTTAGGGCTCAATTTACCGATTAGGCATACCCAACCCTCATCGATACCCCAGACAGAGAGTTGAAGGCTGTTCTGCATCAACTTGACGCTCTAATATTCCAGACAGAACGAGTTGACCGCCTGGTTTAAGACGTGCAATAAGAGCTGGTGCGAGTACTTGCAAAGGGTTAGCCAAGATATTTGCGATCACTACATCAAATACTTGATTGCCAACGGCATTCTCGATATCGTCCGGCAATTGAAATTGAATCCGCGTTTGGTTTTGTTGAGCATTTGTTCTGGCTGATTCAATCGCCTGTGGATCAATGTCTGTACCGAATACTTCCCCAAAACCAAGTTTGTATGCTGCGATCGCTAGGATTCCGGAGCCACAACCATAGTCTAAGAGGCGCTGACTGTTTAGTGCAGATTCTTGGCTACATTGCTCCAGCCACTCTAAACAGAGTCGGGTGGTGGGATGGCTACCAGTTCCAAATGCGAGGCCAGGATCAACTGCCAAACAAATGGCATCCGGATCATTAGGCGTTTGGTGCCAGGACGGAACAATCCAGATTCGCTTACCCACGTGGATAGGCTCAAATTGACTTTGAGTTAAACGAACCCAATCCTGATCTGCAATGATGACTTCTTGAGGCTGGTTTACTGAAAACCCAGCTTCCTTGAGTTCGGCAACTAAATCATTAAGGGGTAGATCCAGATCTTTACTAAAGAGAGCTTTGACACTCGAAAGATCCCATGCTTGCACCTCTGGTGAAAGGCCGGGCTCTCCGTAGAGGGGATTTTCATCATATCCGCCGGCAGCCGCATCTTCCACCGAAACTGAAAGAGCCCCAATTTCCATTAGGGCATCACCTAAGGGTTCAGCAATTTCAGCACCTACCGTAAATTGGAGTTCGCGATACGGCATCTAAATTAGAGAATCAAAACAAGTAATTATTTCTTGCCGCGAGTAGCTGACTGCTCCTCAAGACGTTGCTCAAGATAATGAATGCTCGTGCCGCCTTCCACAAATTTTGAGTCGAGCATCAGTTCCCGATGAAGCGGTACATTCGTCTGAATACCATCAATCACCATCTCTGAGAGTGCAATACGCATTCTACGAATAGCTTGTTCTCGAGTCGCCCCATAGGCAATCAATTTCCCAATCATCGAATCGTAGTTAGGTGGCACCATGTAGCCGCTGTAGGCATGAGAATCAACTCGGATTCCAGGGCCGCCTGGCATGTGCCAGGACTGAATCCGCCCTGGGCTTGGCGTGAACTTGAAGGGGTCTTCAGCATTTAAACGACATTCGATAGCATGCCCTCTAAAGATAACATCGCGTTGGCGAAAACTAAGTTTTTGCCCAGCCGCAATCTTAATTTGCTCCTGCACAATATCAATACCCGTAATCATTTCAGTAACTGGATGCTCAACCTGAACGCGCGTGTTCATCTCAATAAAAAAGAACTCGCCGTTTTCATATAAGAACTCAAACGTACCAGCACCCCGATAGGCAATTTTTTTACAAGCGTCAGCACAGCGCTCACCAATCTTAGCAATTAGTTTTCGATCAATACCTGGTGCTGGAGCCTCTTCGATAACTTTTTGGTGGCGACGTTGCATGGAGCAATCACGCTCACCAAGCCAAAGGGCATTGCCGTGTGTATCAGCTAACACTTGGATCTCGACGTGGCGTGGCTTTTCCAAGAACTTTTCCATATAAACCTCTGGATTGCCAAAAGCTCGTCCCGCCTCTTCGCGGGTCATATTTACGGCACTTAAAAGAGCTGCCTCGGTATGAACTACGCGCATCCCACGACCACCACCACCACCGGCTGCTTTAATGATGACGGGGTAGCCAACGCGTTTAGCAGTCGCAATAATTTCTTTGGGGTTATCGGTGGGTAATGCCCCTGCCGAACCGGGCACACAGGGAACCCCGGCCTTGATCATGGCATTCTTAGCAGAAACCTTATCGCCCATCAGACGAATGGATTCGGGCCGAGGACCGATAAATGCAAAACCCGATTTTTCAACACGCTCTGCAAAGTCTGCGTTCTCTGATAGAAAGCCATAGCCTGGATGAATTGCTTCGGCATCAGTTACCTCTGCAGCAGAAATGATGGCCGGCATATTAAGGTAGCTCTGACCTGAGGGGGCTGGCCCGATGCAAACCGCCTCATCGGCAAGCTTTACATATTTAGCCTCTTTATCGGCAGTGGAGTAAACCACCACGGTCTTGATACCAAGCTCACGACAGGCGCGCTGGATGCGTAGGGCAATTTCGCCGCGATTAGCGATGAGGATTTTGTCAAACATGATTTGGGCTTTGGTGTGGATTAGGCGATGATAAAAAGAGGTTGATCAAACTCAACACCTTGACCGTTTTCACATAGAACTTGTTTAACGATGCCCGCTTTCTCAGATTCAATTTCATTAAGGAGCTTCATTGCTTCAATGATGCACAAGGTTTGCCCAACCGTTACGGTGTCGCCTACATTGACAAAAGCAGGTGCCTCGGGGTTTGGTGAGCGATAGAAGGTTCCAACCATCGGCGATTTTTGGGTAAAGCCTTCTGTCGCCACGCTGGGTGCAGTAGCAACAGCGATAGGGGCGGGGGAGGAGGGTTCTAGCGGTATCGGTGCCGCCATGACAACGGTGCTGGGGCTAGAGCCAGCATAAGTACTTGCAGTTGGGCCGCCCCGTGTATTCACAATACGAACTTTATCCTCACCCTCGCTAACTTCTAGCTCTGAAATCCCTGAATCTGAGACTAGATCGATTAATGTCTTTAGTTTTCTTAAGTCCATGTCAAACCTCGTATTGAAGGATGTTTATGTGGAAGATAGTTTGTGTTGAATCGTATTGAGGGCAAGTTCATATCCATGAGCCCCTAAGCCGCAAATAACACCCATGGCTAAATCGGAAAAGTAGGAATGCTTGCGGAACTCTTCGCGCTGATGGATATTGGATAAATGAACCTCAATAAAAGGAATAGCAACACCAGCAAGGGCATCCCTTAGGGCAACACTGGTGTGAGTAAAGCCGCCTGGATTAATGATGATGAAACTAACCCCATCTTTTTTTGCCTTTTGAACGCGATCAATGAGTTCGCCCTCATGGTTGCTCTGATAAGTCTCTAAGGAAATATCAGCCTGCTTTGCTAAGTCAGCCAGTTTTTTATGAATGTCGTCGAGGGTAATCGTGCCGTAGACCTCTGGCTCCCTCATGCCTAATAGATTTAAATTAGGCCCCTGGATTACAAGAACCGATCGATTAACAGAATTTTTTTGCATAGATCGCTACAGTTATTGAAAAATACCACCAAATTTAGGTAGGAACTAAGGTAAATCGTGAAAGATGAAGTATACCCGTAAGGTCTGTCGATTCCCAGAAAAAAGCAGTTTTAGGTGGAAATAAGGCATAAATGGCTTAAAAAGACCAACCGAAATTTGAGCTAAGATTCATGATCTTTCGTTAAATAACGTCTTTTATCATCTTTCTAAGCTCATCTTCAGATATCTTGCCTAATTTACGGCTTTTTATCTCACCTTTGGGGTTGATGACTACAGTAAATGGTAGGGCCCCAGAGGGGTTGCCAAGCATTTTATTGATCTCATTCCCGCCAAGCCCCCCTAAAACAATAGGATAGGAAATGATCGTTGTTTCTATAAATTGACGAATATTAGAGGGTGAATCGATGCCGATACCGACAATTAGCATATTTTTAGGGTCATATTCCCCTTGAATTTTGTCTAAAGCAGGCATTTCTTCGACGCAGGGTGGGCACCATGAAGCCCAAAAATTGACGACTAGGACCTTATTTTTCCAATCCACTGTTGAAATTGGCTTTTGGTCTGGCGAAAACCATTCCCGTTCAAAAAGTGCCTTGACAGCCTCATGCGAGGCCGAGCCAACGCTTGTTCTCCAGTTAGCTATGAGGGCGCCAGCGGCAGCTGCAATGATGGCGATACTGCCACCGAGTAAAAATTGACGACGGTTCATGGAGCTCCTTGGCTAAAATCCTCGCATGCATATACATATCTTGGGCATTTGCGGAACCTTTATGGGTGGGATAGCGGCAATTGCCCGTCAAGCAGGTCATCAAGTGACCGGTTGCGACGCCAATGTTTATCCTCCCATGAGTACTCAGCTTGAGGCCCAAGGAATAGAACTGATCGAAGGATACTCTCCCGATCAATTACAACAATTTAAATCGAAACCAGATTTATTTCTAATTGGCAATGTGGTGTCGCGTGGTAATCCTCTGTTAGAGGAGATCCTAAACCAAGGACTGCCTTACACCTCTGGTCCGCAGTGGTTGGGCGAGCATGTTTTAAGGGGTCAACACGTCATGGCGGTTGCTGGTACTCATGGCAAAACCACAACAACTGCGATGCTCACGTGGATATTGGAATTTAATCAACAAAGCCCAGGTTACTTAATTGGTGGGGTCCCTTTAAATTTCACGGTATCGGCTCGCCTTGGGAAGGGCGCTTACTTTGTGATTGAGGCTGATGAGTATGACACCGCCTTTTTTGATAAACGCAGCAAGTTTGTTCACTATCGACCACATACTGCAATTCTTAACAACCTAGAGTTTGATCACGCTGATATTTTTCCAGATATCACAGCGATTGAGACCCAATTTCATCATCTCGTTCGAACTATTCCTCAAAAAGGTTTGGTGATTACAAATGCTATGGAGCAATCGCTAGAACGGGTGATTGAGCGTGGCTGCTGGAGCCCATTAGAGCGTTTTGGAGAAAAGATAGGCGATTGGTCAATGGTAGACCTGCTGAATGCAGAAGGGAAGCCAGGTGCTGATTTTGCAGTTCTACAGAGAGGGCAAAAATGCGCTGAGGTCCATTGGGCAAGCAACTCTGGGGTGATGGGCAAGCACAATCAAATGAACGCTCTAGCTGCTATAGCAGCGGCAAACCATATTGGTATTCATCCGGAAGATGCTGCGAAGGCGCTGGCTGAGTTTAAGAATGTGAAACGGCGTCTTGAGTTAATTGGTATTAAGAATCATATTCATGTTTATGATGATTTTGCTCATCATCCCACAGCGATTGCAACGACACTCGATGGTCTTCGAAAGCGGGTCGGCAATGAACGTATCCTAGCGGTATTAGAGCCTCGTTCTAATACGATGAAGTTAGGGGTTATGAAATCACAACTGCCGGAGAGCTTGCGCGCTGCTGATTTGGTCTTTGCATATGGCGCAATTAGTGGCAAGGATGCTCTGGGCTGGGACTTGCAAGAGGCTATCGCTCCTTTAGCGGAGCGCGGTAAAAGTTTTCAGGATTTAGGTCGCCTCGTAGAGAGTATTTGTACATCTGCAAAACCGGGCGATCATATTTTGGTAATGAGTAATGGTGGCTTTGGTGGTGTGCATCAAAAAATATTGCAGCGCTTGTCTGAAGTAGAAATCAGAAACAGTAAAAAGGAGTAGTGATGCGATTACGCAATAAAGTGGCTTTAATTACGGGCGGTGCCAATGGCATTGGTTTTGCTACCGCCAAGCGCTTTGATGAAGAAGGTGCGAAGGTCATACTGACGGACCTTAATGCGAATGCGGTCAAAGAAGCGGCATCTCAACTGAAGCAGGCCGAGCCCCATGTAATGAACGTTACCGATCGCGCCAGTATTCAAGCGGTGGTCGATGAGGTGATTGCCAAGCATCAGCATATCGATATATTGATTAACAATGCGGGCATTACTCAAGATGCCCGCTTGGTCAAAATGACTGAGCAGCAATTTGATGAGGTGATTGATGTCAACTTAAAGGGTGTATTTAACTGTACGCAAATTATTGTTCCCCACATGCTTGAGGCAAAAAAAGGCTCGATTATCAACGCTTCAAGCGTAGTAG
>Ga0255081_1000289_pt1 | contig 12809 bp, 11 predicted proteins | sample Colum_Colum_RepA_FD_188456 | JGI IMG/M metagenome (GOLD analysis project Ga0255081, IMG submission 188456) | Freshwater microbial communities from Columbia River, Oregon, United States - Colum_Colum_RepA_8h | ecosystem: Environmental > Aquatic > Freshwater > River | place: USA: Oregon... | reverse complement strand
GCCCAATCCCGGGTGTCGAGATCTCCATCGGCGACGACGACGAGATCCTCGTTCGCGGTCCCATGCTCATGCGCGAATACCGCGACGGATCGACGACCATCGACACCGACGGTTGGCTGCACACCGGTGATGCCGGCACGTTCGACAACGAAATCCTGTCGGTCACTGGTCGCCTCGACGATCTGATCAAGACGGGTGGCGAGAAGGTGTGGCCCGACGCGGTGGAGAAAGCTCTCACTGGCCTCGTCGACCCGAGCTGTATCTGCGTCGTCGGAGTCGAGGATCCGGAATGGGGCGAGAGGGTCGTCATCGTGACGTCGATGGAACTCGATCTCGCCGAAGTGAAAGCCATGGTGCGCGCGGCACTGCCCCCGTACTGCGCTCCCAAGGACATCGTCCGCGTGGACGAACTGCCCACGACCGCGATCGGCAAGATTCGACGGAAGGAATGCGCCCGAATCGCGACTCGTGTTCTGGCCCGACCGACCTGAACTAACTTCGGGCCATGACCCGCCTGAACGGAAAAGTCGCCCTCGTCACCGGAGCCGCCTCGGGCATCGGACTGGCCATCACCGAGCGCTATCTCGAAGAAGGCGCCAAGGTCGTGGCCGGCGACATCGATCCGGTGGGGCTCGGTCGTCTGACCGAGTTGGCCGGCGAGCAGCATCTCGTCACTGCGATCTGCGACGTCACCAACGAGATCGACGTCGAGAATCTCGCGTCACTGGCAACCAAACACTTCGGCGGACTCGACATCGTCGTGGCCAATGCCGGCGCCGGGACCTACGGCCTCCTGACCGAACATCCGCTCGACGAATGGAAGCGCATCATCGACCTTTGCCTGACCGGCGTCTTCATCACGGTCAAACACGGTGGTGCGGCCATCCGCGACAACGGTTCGATCATCACCATCGCGTCGTTGAACGCGATACAGCCTTCCAAAGGGATGGCCGCATATTGCGCGGCCAAGGCTGGGGTCGCGATGCTCACTCGCGTGGCGGCCATGGAATTCGGTGGGCGTGGTGTTCGGGCCAACACCATCGCCCCGGGTCTCGTGGAGACCAATGCGACATCGGGTTTCTTCGCCATTCCCGATGTGGTGCGCGAGTTCGAGGAGAACGCTCCCCTCGGGCGACACGCGACGCCGAAGGAGATCGCCTCGGTGGCCGCGTTCCTCGCCTCCGACGACTCGTCGTACATGAGTGCATCGTTCGTCTCGGTCGACGGCGGTGGCAACACCGGCCGTTATCCCGACCTCCCGGCAATCTTCGGACGGATCGGCGCCTGAGAGTTCTCAGTCGGTCACGTCGACAGTCGCCAGACCTTCGATGACCGACACCCGTACCGTCCGGATCCGGCGTCCTTCGAGGGCGGTCACGGCGAACCGCCATCCTTCGAAGTCGATCGCCTCGCCGACTTCCGGAACCCTCTCGAGGGTTCCGAAGATGAACCCGCCGATCGAATCCCATTCGTCGTCGGGTATGTGCGTCGACAACAGGTCGTTCACGTCGGACACACTCGTGGTGCCGTCGATCTGATAGTCGCCGTCGGGGAGATGCACGATCTCGGATTCCTCGTCGTCGTATTCGTCGACGATTTCACCCACGAGTTCTTCGAGACAATCCTCGAGGGTCACGAGGCCAGTAATCGATCCGTACTCGTCGGCGACCACGGCCAGATGGAACTTCTGAGTCTGCATCTCGTTCATGAGACGCGAGACGGGCTTGTTCTCGGGCACCACCACCACGGTCCGCATGGTCGTCGTGACCAGCGAGGATCCTGCTCCCTGTCGTTCGGCGCGCACGAGATCCTTCACGAAGGCCACACCCACCACGTCATCGGCGTCGTTCATCACGGGCAGTCGCGAGAATCCGTGCTCGATCGAGACGTCGATCGCCGAGTCGATGGTGGCATCGGTGGAGACGGTGATCATGTCGGGCAACGGAACCATGACTTCACGAACCACGGTGTCACCGAACTCGATCACCGACTCGATCAGGTCACGCTCGTGCTTCTCGATCACTTCTTCCTTGACCGCCGCCTCGACCACGCCCAGGAATTCGGCCTCCTTCACGAAGGGGCCGTCTTCGAGACCCTTACCTTTGACGATCACGTTGGTGAGACGGATGAGACCCCGGGACATGAAGCGCAAGGGTGGGAATCGGACGAGCGCACGCACACCGCGCGCCGAGAAGAGCGCAGCGCGTTCGGCGTAGAGAACGGCGTAGGTCTTGGGAACCGCCTCGGCCAGCACGAAGAACACAACGACGTTCAGGGCCACACCCACGACGACTCCGAGCGGTCCGAACGAGCGAGAAGTCACTACACCGGTGAGGGTGGCTTGCACGGTCTGACAGACGTTGACCGTGAGCAGAAGTGGATTGATCCATTTCTCCGGCTCCTCGATCAGTTCGACGAGGGCCCGACCGCGACGCGGATGACGTTCGGCCAGGGCCGCGGCCTTGGGTTTGGACATCCGCGACAGACCCATCTCGGCCAACGCAAGGAAAACCAGAACGACGAGCAGAAGAAGAACCACGAGAACGAGGCTCCAATCGAGACTGGTGAACGCAGCGATCACTCCGGTCACGCCTCTTCTCTCCAATCGCTTTGTCGGAAGCCGGCCGGTGCCGGACCGTTCCAGTGATGAGCACCGAGCAACTCGCGCTCACGTGTCCACATTCGATCCCTCTCTTCATCGGAGGAGTGATCCCACCCGAGTACGTGCAGAACCCCGTGCGTCACCAAGAGGGCCAACTCGTCATCGAGTGATCCGGCATGCAGCGGCGCCTGTCGCACGGCTACCGCCGGGCAGATCACGACGTCACCGAGCAACAACGGCAGATCCCCCCGATCGACCGGACTGCGATCGGGACCCTTCGTGCCACCGGAGGGGCCGGCGATGACCTCGACGACCTCGCCCCCGTCGATCGGGAACGAGAGAACGTCGGTGGAGCCGGCCTCCCCCATGTGCTCACGATTGAGTTCGGTCATGTTGGCCTCGTCGACGAAGAAGATGCTCAGCTCGGTGCCACCGCGCACTCCCTCGGCACGCAACACCGAGACCGCCAGGCGCTGCCATCGCTCCACATCGATGGCGACCTCGACCTGTTCGTCGGCGCAGAACACTTCCGGATCGGTGTCGCCACCGACCTTGGGTCGCTTGGCGAATCGTGGCGGTCCGGGATTCACGAACGCTCCCCCAACTCGGGTTTGGGTCCACGCTCGTAAGCGGCGACGATGTCGGCCACGATCCGGTGGCGGACCACGTCGCTACCCGTGAGGTGCACGAAGGTCAAGCCGTCGATACCGGTCAGGATCTTCTCGAGTCCAGCCAGACCCGAGCGACCTCCGGGAACATCGACCTGTGACGTGTCGCCGGTGACCACGACCCGGCTCCCGAACCCGATTCGGGTGAGGAACATCTTCATCTGTTCGGGTGTCGTGTTCTGCGCCTCGTCGAGAATGATGAACGAGTTGTTGAGGGTGCGGCCACGCATGAAAGCCAGCGGGGCGACCTCGACGGCCTGCTTCTCCATCAGTTTCTGGGCGGCCTCGGGTTCGACCATGTCGTACAAAGCGTCGTAGAGGGGCCGGAGATAGGGATCGATCTTGGCCATCAGGTCACCGGGCAGGAAGCCGAGTCGCTCACCGGCTTCGACCGCCGGCCGGGTGAGGATGATCCGCTGTACCGCGCGGGTCTGCAAGGCGTGAACCGCCATGGCGACGGCCAACCAACTCTTGCCGGTTCCGGCCGGGCCAATACCGAAGGTGATCACGTTGTCGCGAATTGCATCGATGTAACGCTTCTGACCGGCGGTCTTCGGACGCACCGAGCGACCCTTGGCCCCTCGAAGCACCTCGTCGCCCAACACTTTCGACGGACGCTCGTGCGATTGCACCATGTCGATACTGCGGCCGATCACGGTGACGTCGACCGGATCACCACGTTGCAGGACGATCACCAACTCCTCGAAGAGGCGGGCCACCGTGGCGGCGTCGGGGCCGTCGATGCGCACTTCGTTGCCTCTAACTGCGATGTCGGTGCCGGGAAAAGCGCTTTCGATGGCCCGGAGGTGTGAATCACGGGTCCCGAGCAACGCAGGCATCAGGTGGGAGCCCGGCACGACGACGGTGGACGGACTACTTGGCGGTGTCATGCGTGCGCTCGGGGCGGAGGCCCATGGAGTAGGACGCTAGCCGAAGATCGCCGTCCGATCGTCGGTCGACGGGCTCTTGCCGGTTCCCCGAACGATGGTCTACTGTCCTTCGCAGGGACATTCGTCCCGACGATTCCTCACCGGATCGTCAGGCGGAGGCAAGGCAAACGGAGCGGGGACACGGGGGCGAAGAAACTGTTTTCAGTTTCTGGTTGTTCGCAGATTCTCGAGCCTGAAGTTCGACACATCCGTCGACACACGTTCGAACACGAGAAACAAGGGAAAGGATCATCGTGCCCTCATACCTCACACCAGGCGTATACGTCGAAGAGGTTCCGTCAGGTCAGGCCACGTTGTCGGCCGGCCTCACCGCAGTCGCGGCCTTCGTCGGTTTCACTGCCGATCATCCCAAGGATGACGCAAGTGATCCGCAGGGCCTCAAGCCCCGTCTCGTGACGAGTTGGACCCAGTACGAATCGCTCTACGGCGGTTTTGCGGCCGGCGCAATGCTGCCGCACTCGGTGTACGGCTTCTTCAACAATGGTGGCGGCATGGCGTACATCGTTCGCGTCGCCCACCAGGCTCCGTCCGACAAGCCCGGTCAACTCGCCCTGCCGGCCGTCGATCGCGCACTCGGTCAGCCGCTCGAAATCACCAGCATCGGCGCGGCCGATGGACTCTCGGTGTCGATCGAGCCCGGTTCGCCGGTGGACGAGGGTCAGGCTCCGAAGTTCAACCTCGTCGTCAACGAAGGCGGCAAGGAAGTCGAGCGCTTCGACGACGTTTCTCTCTCCGACGTGGTCAAGGCCGTCAATGGTCCTTCGAAGAAGATCAAGGTCGAAGCCAAGGTCGATCTGAAGAGCCTCAAGGATCTTTCGCTCGCCGGACTCAAGGCCGGAATCTTCTCGATCACGCCGGCTCCCGCCGTTCCGGTGGAAGTGAAGACCAAGCACTTCGCCGGCAGCGAGACCGACCGCACCGGAATCAACGGACTCGTGATCGCCGACGAAGTCACCATGGTGATGGTCCCCGACCTCATCACTGCGGCCACCAAGGCCGACGGTTCGATCGACCTCGGCATGTGGAAGGCCGTTCAGACGGCTCTCATCACCCATTGTGAAGGCCAGGCCAACCGCATGGCCATCCTCGATGCTCCTCCGGGAATGTCGCCGCAGCAGGTCAAGGAGTGGCGCTCGGACGTCGCCATGTACGACTCGGCCTTCGCCGCGTTCTACTACCCCTGGATCCGCGTCGACAATCCGGCGAGCACCGGCCCCGGCGACACCACGATCCTCGTGCCGCCGTCAGGCCATGTCGCTGGTATCTGGAGTCGCGTCGACGACACCCGTGGCGTCTGGAAGGCTCCGGCCAACGAAGTCGTGCGTGGAGTTCTCTCGACCGAGATCGACATCACCAAGGGCGAGCAGGCTCTGCTCAACCCGATCGGCATCAACTGCATCCGCCCGTTCGGTACACGCGGCATTCGCGTGTGGGGCGCTCGCACGTTGTCGTCGAACACTGACTGGACCTACATCAACGTTCGTCGACTCTTCAACATGATCGAGACCGCGATCATGGAGGGAACCCAGTTCGCCGTCTTCGAGCCCAACGATCAGAAGCTGTGGGAGGGTCTCAAGCGGACCATCTCGGCCTTCTTGCGTGGACTCTGGCGCGACGGCGCGCTCTTCGGCTCGACCGCCGAGCAGGCGTTCTTCGTGAAGTGTGACTCCGAGACGAATCCGCCCGATTCGATCGATCAGGGCAAGGTCGTCGTCGAAGTGGGTATCGCTCCGGTGAAGCCCGCCGAATTCGTCATCTTCCGAATCAGCCAGCTGCGTCAGGCCGCCTGACCCGAACTCGAACCGAACGAAAGGACACTGAACCATGGCAAACGACCACGATCTCGAATTTCTCGGGTCCCAGTTCGCCCTCGAACTCGAGGGTGTCGAACTGGCGCGATTCACCGGCTGCTCGGGTCTGAGCTATTCCACCGAAGTGGTGGAATACCAGGACACCGTCGGCGGCAAGATCATCATCCGGAAGCGTCCGGGCCGCACCAAGTACGACGACATCGTGCTGAAGCGCGGTCTCTCGGCCGACACGGCGATCATCGACTGGCACAAGAACGTGCTCGAGGGAACCGTCGAGCGCACCAATGGATCGATCGTGATCTACGACTCGGCCGGAACTGAAGTCGGTCGCTGGAACTTCGAGAATGGATGGCCTTCGAAGTGGAGCGCCTCCGATCTCGATGCCGGCACCGATGACGTGATGATCGAAGAACTCACCATCAGCCACGAAGGGCTCTTCAAGGCCTGATGGCACTCAAGACGGAATTCGCCTTCACCCTGCCCCGGGGTTATCTCGCGGCGGACGGGACCGTCCACCGTCGTGGCGTCATGCGCCTCGCGACGGCTCGGGACGAGATCGAGCCGCTTCGCGATCCCCGCGTGCAGGGTGCGGACGATCCGTACTTGACGATCATCGTGCTCGCCCGAGTGGTGACCGAGCTGGGAAGTCTCTCGGCGGTCACGCCACGCGAGATCGAGAACCTTTTCGCGGCCGACCTCGCTTTCCTTCAGGACCTCTACGGCGTCATCAACTTCGGCGGACCGGCCGATGTCCGCGCGTTTCTCGAAGAAGCCAATGCCGCTCTCGAGTCCTCCAGCCGTCAGCAGTTCGACGACGTCGAGGAAGACGACTCGGACGACGAGATCTACGCCGAAGACGATGACTTCGAAGATGACGACGAGGACGACGACGACGACGACGAGGACGACGACGAAGTCGAGATGGCCGTTGGTCGTCGTCGTGGAAGCTCGGTGATCCAAGAGGTCACTCGAGACAACTGATGGAGCTCTACCCAGAGGATGCGCTGTGGGACGAGGTCGTCTACCTCGCCTACCACATCCACTGGGACCTCGATCGGTTGCTCGATCTTCAGCACGCGGACCGCGTGAACTTGGTCGAACGTGTCGCGTCACTCAATCGACGTGCGCTCGACGAGGCCAAGAAGCTCCTCGCCTGAGTTCTCTGGACCCTCGTCATGGCCAAGTTCGATTCGTACTACGCGACCAATCCCACGTCAGCGACGTTCGTTGTCGAGGTTGATGGTCGTCCTCTCGGCCAGTTCCGGGAAGCATCGGGATTGTCGGTCACCGTGGAAGTCGAAGAGGTCATCGAGGGTGGCCAGAACTTCCACACGCACAAGCTTCCCGGTCGGTTCACCTTCACGAACGTGACGTTGAGGCGGGGTCTCACCGAAGACAACGGCTTGATCGCCTGGATCGACGAAGTCACCGCCGGCGGTTTCGAGAAGAAGGGCAAGAAGCTGAAGCGCAACACCGTTGCGATCACCCTCACGACGGCCGCTGGCAAACGACTGCGTACGTGGACCCTTCAAGAGGCTTTCCCGGCGTCATGGAAGGGTCCGGACTTCTCGCTGGCCAACGACGACTTCCTCGTCGAGGAAGTCGAGATCGCCCATCACGGCTTCACGATCACCGATCACAAGGTTGCTGCGCCCGCCAAGAAAGCCAAGAAGCCCAAGAAGAAGGTCGCAGCCAAGAAGCGCAAGGCCTCGAAGAAAGTCATCATCAAGCCCAAGCCCGCCAAGAAGCGCAAGGCCTCGAAGAAGGTCATCATCAAGCCGAAGTCGGCGGCCGAACAACTCAAGGATCGCGCGGTCTCTCGTGCCCGACTGATGGCCAAGCAAGCGGCCGCCAAACAGAAGGCTCAGGCCACGGCCGCCGCGCGGGCCAAGGCGAATGAACTGAAGGATCGTGACTGAGTCGATGGCCGAGAACTCCCCGCTTCCCTTGCGACGAATCGTTCGCGCCGATCGAATCCTCTTGTCGCGCAGCGTCGCTACTCGACCACGTATAGGTCGCCTTGCCTCCGGAAGTCAGGCCTTGGCCAACAGCCTTGGTCGACCGGCCACGATGCGCCGATCGATGAGCGAAGTCGCTCCCGTCAAGTATCCGAGTTGGTTGCTTCCCTCTCTGTCCGGGCGCTCGGATGAACTCGATCCATGGCGCGACCGTGACCTCATCGCCATCCGTCGGGCTCGTTCCCGCAACCGTGTCGTGCGGACGATCCCCCCTCGCGGACTGCCGATGGCGTCGCACGCCAATGGACGCGGACGCTTGGGCGAACAAGTGGCCCCGTCATCCATCGCGCGTCGATTGCAACCCGTGCGCCGCGCGCCTTCACCCAACGACGCCCATGTACAAGTGGCACGACAGCCCGCAGTTCGACCCGCCACGCCACGCCCACCTCGATCACGTCGCCTCGCACTACCTCCGGGCAAGTCCGGCGATCGAGACGCACCAGCCGCCGAACTCCACCCGGACACCCGACCGGCGGCCTCGACCAGTACGCGAGGTTCTCGGGCGTTACCACTTGCTTCGGTCATCCATCGTCAGCGGGCCATGTCGGAATCGACGCCCCGACGGAACTTCTCGGACCCGATGCCCAAAGTGGCGCGGCCGTCGATCGGCGGTCCGTCGTCGTCGAGTGATCGGAGCGATCAGCCCAAGCGCTCGGACGCTCCCGTTCGCCGTTCGCAGACTCATGTCGACTCGGGAATTCGGCGCACCCCGAATACCTCGTCATCGACGTCGTCGCTGACTTCAACGACGAGCCGAGCGGTCTCCGAACGTTCGACCGGCGGACGGCCAGCCTCGGATCGATCGAGAGTCGACCTGAGTCGCCCTCGCCCCGACTGGACCACATTCGGTGGAGTGGAATCGTCCGACTCCCCGAGCGGCGCTCCGCAATCGGCTACTTCGTCTTTGTCGGTCACGAATGATTCGGACGGCAACGCGCGGATGATCGATGCGCGAAGTCATGCAGGGCGGACACCTCGAAACGCTGAGTCGACGGCGGAAACCTCGGCGGTTCCGTCGACGCGCACTCGGGGTGTCATTCACCGGTCACTGGTGGCGCAACGAAGTTCCATCGGCGCGGACTGGCGCAATGTCGTCGGGCTTCGCAGTCGCGCCGAGCGTGCCGACACGCCCATGCGTCGTGAGGCGTCGACTCCGCAGTCGACACTCGCCCAACGGGTAGCGGCTCTCGCCGATCCGTCGGGCTCCCCTCGCACACCCGGACATCTGGTCCGACGCTCACCCGTGGCCGGTTCGCTCATTTCGCTGGCCGCGGCGGTCGCTGCGGCTCGCCCGGTCGCCGCCGCCACTTCGACATCAGTGACACCATCACCGAGTCGTGCCAAGGGTTCGAACCGATCGGCCGATGCAATCCGTCGCTCACCGAGCCGACCGCCAGTTTCCAACGGACGCATCGACGCGACGCGTCGGCCGTCGGCACGTTCGGTGACCACGAACGACTCCGCCGAAGGTTCGCTTCGCCCGCCCTCGGCCCGCTCGGCGCCCGGGCCCCGAGCGAGCTTCGTGGACGCGCCACACGATCTGTGGCGACGTACTGTCTCGAGTCCGCGATCCGAGGCGATCTCTGCGAACCGCCGCGGGGGGCCGTCTTCTCTGCCCACGAATTTTTCACGGCCCGGCGACGTTGCTCGATCGAGATCCCTCGAAGGCTTCACGCCCAGTTCGGTTGCCCGACGTCGACACTCGATGTCGGCGACCAACGCCGCCGTCCGGCGGGTCGAATCACAGGCTCGCCTCAGTGCGCATTCGATCACCGATCGGGTTCTGCGAAGCCAGAGTCGCGGCTCCTCACCGACCTCGATCCTCGTCCCTGGTGGTTCGGCGAGTTCACCCTTCGTCGGAGTGCTCGCGCGGGCCGTGGCGGCTCGCCAGGTCGGGGCCCCGTCTTCGCGGTCGAACGGCACCCCGACGACATCGGCGCAATCGCTTCGCGAACAGACCAGAGGATTCTCATCCGATGTTCGTACCGGACCCGGACGGGAAGCCGCCCAGAGTTTCTCCGAACGCCTGGCCCGACGGCTGTCTGACGATTCGACGCTCGGTGCGACTGCCGATTTCGGCGAACAGTCGGAAGCAGTGGGCCGCACGGGGATCGATTCCGCGAATGTCGTCCCTTCGAAGGTGGGTTCGAGCGAGAGATCCGCAGGCGGCGAATTGATCGCTCGTTCGACGGCCGCCCGGGCGTCCACGTCGCCGGGCTTTCCGATCCTCGACGGTGTCGTCCAAACGGCATCCACCTCGACGAGCGGCCCGTCATCGACTTCGATCGGAACGCAACGCGGGTCGGATTCGTCCGGCCGGTCCCGCGTCACGTCGGATCCATCGCGCCCGTCGTCCTCCCGCGGACTCACTTATCGGGCGGCCACACCGCCTCGACCGGCTCGGGTTCGCCGTTCGGTCGCGCTCGATGATTTACCAGTCGCCCCCATCGTCGTCCCCCCGCAAAGGGAAGTCGCTTCTTCGTCGCCAGCCGATGACCCGAAGGGAACGCAGCCGAATGTGGGGTCGGATCGCTCCAGTCGCCGGCCGGGTGGCGCGGCCCGACAGGAACGTGCCGAATCGACGCGAGCCGTCCGATCGAGTCGGTCTGGTCGGACGTTGAACGTTCGGCGCGCCTCGACGGGCGCCGACTCCTCCACCACATCGCCGTCGGACACAGTGACCGCCGATGCTCTGGCCCGCATGATCGAGAACGGATTCGAACCCGATTTCACTCGGACGGTCACTCGCCGGGTCGACGGAACGACTTCTGCACCCGTCCGCCGATCACCATCGACCAATGGTGCTCGAACGAACACCGGATCAACCTTGATCCGTCGTTCCCCATCGTCCGAGTTGTCGCGTACGTCGGCCAATCCCAGCTCGATCATCGCGAGCGCGATCGGCGGCGCCGAAGTGGGCGATGGAGAAGCGGGTCGCGTGACCACGAGTCAATTGTTGGATCTCATCGACTGGATCAATCGTGTCGTGGAAGAGAAGTTGCGCCTCGAACTCGAGCGCCGCGGAATGAGTGGAGGCAGGTGGTAGCGATGGCCATTCAAAAGGCATATCTGATGACCGAAACCAAGAAGAAGATCGAGTTCATGTTCAATCCACAGGATCTCGAGTTCTCCAAGAGCACCAAGTGGGGCGACAACCCGACGCCGGGAAGCAACGCTCCCCAACTCCAGTTCGATCGGGGCGAATCGGTCCAGTTCTCGCTCACTGCACTCTTCGACTCCACGGCCGACGGCAAACCGGTCACCAAGATCACCGACGAGCTCTACAAGCTGACCGTCACCGACAAGTCGATCAAGGGCACCAAGGAGGACCGCAACATGGCGCGGCCGCCGTGGGTCCAATTCCACTGGGGAAAGATGCGTTCGTTCAAGGCCGTGGTGACCAAACTCGACCTGAAGTTCACCTACTTCACGGCCGATGGGACCCCGTTACGAGCGACGGCCTCCATGTCGTTCCTTCAATATGCCGACGAGGGAAATCTCGCCCCACAGAACCCGACGTCGGGGACTCCGAACCCCGGCCAGATCCGTCGCGTCGAGTCGGGCCAGTACCTCGACACGATGGCCGACGAGATCTACGGCGATTCCTCGAAGTGGCGGGCCATTGCCGATGCCAACGGCATCGACGATCCGCTGGCCATTCCCACCGGACGAGTGCTGATCATCCCGGAACAGGAGAGTTGAGATGACCGAAATCGGAGTGTCCACACCGAAGATCTCGATCAACGGATCGGCCGTCACCGGCGCCAAGGCCGATGCGCTCGTCGACGCGCGCGTGGTCGTGGAGACCGCAGCACCCGCGCAGGCGACTTTGCGCTTTCACGATCCTTTCTTCGAACTACTCGAAGGTTCTTTCGCCAAGATCGGGGCCAAGATCGAGATCGCCTTTCCCGATGCCAAGGATTCCGACGTCGTCGTCTTCAAGGGTGTGGTTGCCGCGATCGGCGCCGAGCAAGGAGCGTCCGACCGGCACGAGTTGGTGATCACCGCTTACGACGCATCCCAACAACTCGCCCACGGCCTCACGCCGTTCACCTACAAGGAGATGACCACCGGGGACATCGTCGGCAAGATCGCCAAGCGGAACAGTTTGAAGCCGAAGTGTTCGGTGACCGGGTCGAAGATGGACTACTTCCTGCAGCTCGATTCTGATCACGCGACTCTCGACGACCTCGCCATGCGTTCCGGTGCGGAATGGTGGGTGGACGGCGAGACCCTCAATTTCACGAAACGATCACTGAAGGGTCCGATCAAGCTGAAGTGGGGCACCACTCTGCAGCGCTTCTCCGCGAGGTTCTCGGGCGCGGGACGCGTCGACGACATCACCGTGCGCGGCTGGGATCCGGCCACGCAGAAGGCCGTCAAGGGGACCGCCAAGCGAACCGACGTCTCGGCGAGCAAGGTCGGACTCAAGCTCAAGATGACCGACACTCGAAGCGGTGAAGCCAAGGCACTCAAGGGCAAGACGACGGTCACCGACATTCCAGTCACCGCAGCCGACGAAGCCAAGGCACTCGCCGAAGCCATGCAAGCCGATCTCGCCGCCGGCGAACTCCACGTGCGCGGTGAGGCCATCGACCAGCCCAAGATCACTGCGGGATCGACCATCGAAATCGAAGGCGCGGGCAAGCAACTCTCGGGAACCTTCGTCGTCACGCGCGTCGAGCATGTCTTCGGGGTGGCCCGTCCCCTCATCTCGCGATTCGAAGGTGGTCGCCATTCGGGAGGGTCGCTCGCCGATC
>Ga0255081_1000281_pt1 | contig 12891 bp, 20 predicted proteins | sample Colum_Colum_RepA_FD_188456 | JGI IMG/M metagenome (GOLD analysis project Ga0255081, IMG submission 188456) | Freshwater microbial communities from Columbia River, Oregon, United States - Colum_Colum_RepA_8h | ecosystem: Environmental > Aquatic > Freshwater > River | place: USA: Oregon... | reverse complement strand
CACATTTGATACTCTTCCTATGCTCAAGAATAGAGAAATTCTAGTATTGACTCGTAAAGTAGAAGAATTGAGTCACATAACCAATCAGTATATTGTCAATAACAACGGTCTGTCAGGCAAAATCATCAATGATGTATCTGATCTAAACACAGATCCAGACATAATTGTTGCGGGTGGAGCTAAAACATATGTCAGATTATTACCATATATTACAGAATTTTATGTTACGCATGTAAATGGTAGTTATGATGGTGATACATTTATGCCACCATTTGAAGATTTGTTTACTAATAAAGAAGTTGTAAAAGAATTTGACGGACACAAAGTTATAAAGTATACTAAGTAATATGAACAAAGTAGATATACAAATATTCAATCGTAATGATGTTAATCACATGAGATGCATCAGAGATGTTGAAATGGAAATAAGATACGGAAACAAATGTCCAGTATTCAACGATGAACATAACGATGTCAGACAACACATTAGAGATGTTCTAATAAACAAAACCGTGGAAAATAAAGAAATCACAGAATTCTATAACTTTATGGTTAATATGTTGGCAAATGTCAGTAAAGAAATAAGAAAATATGAATAAAGTAGACACAGAATATTTCAGAATTGTCAATGATATTTTGACAAACGGAAGACTTAAAAAGAACCGAACTGGTGTAGATACCATTGGTATTTTTGGTGCTCAAGCCAAATACAATGTGGATCTAAACGCATTTCCTCTATTAACCACCAAGAAAGTTCATTGGCCAGCAATTGTTCACGAACTATTGTGGTTTATCAGTGGTGATACAAACATCAAGTATCTGGTTGATAATGATGTTAAAATCTGGAATGAATGGGCCTGTAAACGATACATGGAGAAAACAGGAGCTAAAGGACATATATCAGCTATATTGCCAATTTATGTAAAAAATATTAAAGAAGATGTTGAATTTGCTAAGGAATGGGGTGAATTGGGCGAAGGAACTTATGGTGGAATGTGGCGGGATTTTCCATTTTTTACAATTGTTGATAAAACTGATCCATCAACGATGCCAAAATTCAAATCTTTAGGAACAAAGGGAACGTATTGTGGAGATGAACCATTAACTTTTCTAGGAAGAATTGATCAAATTACAAAAGTTCTTGAAAAGTTAAAGAACAATCCAGATGATCGTCGTATGATTGTGAGTGCATGGCATCCACACTGGGTAGATCATTGTGCATTGCCACCTTGTCATTGTTTGTTTCATTTCAATACTGAAGAATTGACTTTGGAAGAACGAATTGATATTTTACAGAAACAAGTTGGTCCTGTAAATCTTCCTAAATCTGAAATTTGGATCATTCAAAAACTGAATGAGGAGAATATTCCCCACCGTCGTTTGAATTGTTTGCTCTACCAAAGATCCGTGGACACTGCGCTTGGAAAGCCATTTAATATTGCAAGTTACGCATTGTTAACTGCAATGATTGCACAAACTGTTAATATGGTTCCCGGTATGTTTACGCATTCAATGGGTGATACTCATATCTATGTAAATCACATTGACGGATTGAAGTTACAATTAACACGGGAACCAAAGAAGCTACCTAAAGTTTGGTTGAATCCAGAAGTTAAATCACTGTTTGATTTCAAATATGACGATATTAAACTATTAGATTATGAGTTTCACTCTACAATCAAGTTTGATGTAGCGGTTTGATATCAGTATTTTTTTTGAACTTTTTATGAAATACAAAACTTACAATCCACATCCAACAATTAAAGCGGAGGTAGCTGTATGAAATATAAATATAGTGTTAGAATACATACTGTATCTACTACAGAAGAATTGGAAACTATAATGAACGAATATGGTTCAAAAGGTATTCGTGTCATTAAAGCAGATTTCTTAGGTTCTAAACTAGTTAACTGTAAACAACAAGCTAGATATACTTTATACTTAGAAGAGAAAATCAAAGAAAAGTGACAGCGACTTTTTATAATTCTCATTGTTCACTGTTATATTTATATGATAACAATGAACGAAAAAAGAATTATAGGATTGATTGTTAACGTTGGATTGGTAGCTACAATATATTTTGTCACTGGGTGTAGCGCTACAAAACAAATTGGTCAAGTAGGAGATGTAACTTTCTACAAAATACATTCGTTCGACTTTGACGGACCCAACTTTTCGGCATTGGTATCCAAAGACAAAGACGGTAGAGTAAGTATCAACTATGTCTTTGGTAGTGCTGGTATAGGTCAAAGTATTATTGCGGCTGGCGGTAGTGTTGGGACCGCGGCCGCAACTGGTATAAGTCTTCCAAGTCCAGGCAATACTTACAACAACGTTAATGGTGGCGCAACAACAGTTAGCACAACTGCCAATAGTAATAGTAGAAGCGGTAATAGCAACAGTAATACTAGCACTAGTAACGCTGCTAACCAAAACAGTAACAGTAGCCTAGCAAACAACAGTAATGCTAATACTGCAAACAATGCTAACAAAAATGATATTAACTCTGTCGCTTCTAATAGCAATAACAATGCTGCTAACAACAATAATCAGAATAGTAATTCAGCTAACAACAATAATTCTAACACATCTTCTAATAACAATTCTAACGATAATAACAACTCGTTAAACAATAAAAACGATATTGCCAATACATCATCAAACAATAATAGTTTGAGTAATGCTTTAGAAAATAAGAATGATATCAACAATGCTCCTGTAAATAACAATTCATTAGCTAATAATCCAAATACAACCATTAGCAATGAATTAAATAACAATCCATCTACCACCGTCAATAATAATCCCGTCAACAATTTAAATAACAAAAATGATATTGCAAATACTGCAAATGGTGGACAAGTTGGTGCAATTGATGTAAACAATAGTAATGCTAATACGGCAAATAATACTGCACAAGGTGGTGTAGCTACAAATAACAATACTAATAACAACACTGCACAAGGTGGAGAAGCGGTAAATAATAACAAAAACGATATAGCTAATAATGCTCAAGGAGGCCTTGGCGGAACTGCTAATGCTACGGGTGGTAGTGTTGGTGATGTAACCAGCACTTCACAAGGTGGTAACAGTAATGCAACTGGAGGAAATGCTTTAGGTGGAAATGCAGTAGCATCAAATAACAATTCCAATACTGCACAAGGCGGTGAAGGTGGTGCCGCTAATAATACAAATAATAATACCGCACAGGGTGGAACAAGTAGTGCAACTGGTGGTAATGTCGGAGACATTGCTAATGTGGCTCAAGGCGGAGCTGGTGGTAATGCTAACAATAACAACAGCAATGTTGCCAATGGTGGACAAGGTGGAGCCGGGGGAACATCAACAGTTGGTAACATAGATAATTCAAGTAATTCTCAATCTCAAGGTGGTAATGCAATTACTGGTCCAATTAACAATGCAAATACAGCCACGGGTGGTGAAGGTGGACAAGCAACTGCTGTGGGTAATGGTGGTAATGCTGTAACTGGAGAAATTAACAACAATAATACCGCTACTGGCGGAACTGGTAATGGTGGCGCCGGTGGAAGTTCTACAACTGGACCGATAAACAATGAAAACAACAACAATGCTCAGGGAGGTTCTGGAGGCAATGGTGGTATTGGTGGCAACGGTGGCGCTGGCGGTGCAGGTGGAAATGGTGGTGCCGGTGGTGCTGGAGGAACTACTACGGGCAATACTACCACAGGAAATACAACAACAGATAATGGTTCATCTACAGGCACTAATAACGGAAATAATAATTCGGGTAATTCCAATAACGGAAATAATGGTAACAACTCTGGTGGAAATGGCGGTGGACCTCAAGGTAATAATGGTATAGGTAACGGTGATGATCCTCCTCCTCCAGGTGGTGGAAATAGCACCAACGATGAAGGAGCTACTGGTAGTGGTGGTAATGCGACTGGTGGAACTACTACTCCTACACCATCACCTACTCCAACTGACCCCGGAACTGGTAATGGAAATGGCAACAAAGGAAACTCAGTAACAGAACCAAGTTTCTTTCAAAATATATGGAATAGTTGGTTTGGTGGTTGGGTGGATTAAGCAGCCTTACCACAAGTTGGACAGAAATTACCTACACCAGCAGGAGTTGGAGGTGCGGGAGGTGTTGTAGATTTTTGTCCAAAATACCAACCAACAACTGCCATAACAACACTGTTCAATGACTCACTATTGATTTTTAAGAAGATTGATATGCTGAAAACAGATATCAATATTAACACTAAAATTGCTCTGACCGAAATACCTCCGATATTAGATTCATTGTTCATATATAATAAGTATGAGTCTTATTTGTTACGAATTGGATTTTGTTGTTGGTTCTGCAACAACGTGTTAAAGTCATCGGTCAAGAAAAACGCAGGACCAGTAATCACACTATTTTTGTTGTTATTATTGGTGTCTGAATTACTTACTGTGTTTTTGATTACCAAAACATTTGTTACAGTGATGGGAACTTCTTTATAGACTGTATTAGTTACAACGATTGGTTGAATCACGAAATTAGTAACATACTTTGTTTCTGTTACATAGTTGGTTTGGGTAACTATATTAGTTTGTGTTACTGTATTAGTAATTGTTTGTTCTATTGGTTTATTTGTTGCAACTGTTGATGGAGTTGAATTGGTAGGTTCTTGTTTTACAGATTTGGTTGTTTCTGATAATTTAGGAAGAAATGGCAAGTTAGGTATTTTGAATGGAAAAAAAGAAGACAACCATAACATCAATGCGGCTAAAGCTGCTGATATTAACTTTTTAGGGTGACTCCACAACCATTTTATAAACAATATCACTACATTCACCACCCAATTAAAAAATCGTCTATACCAAGGAACATTTTTTACCACAATGTTATTGACAATCGGCGTTTCATTTTTGTTATCAATGATTGTCTCTTTCTGTTTTGGTTCGACTTGTATTTCTACAATAATTTTGGTCGGATTTGGTTTTACAATGCAGTGTTGCGAATTATTCATCGTAAATATAAATATGGTTTGGTCTTTACAACTACACATTGATATGATAATGTTATACACATGAACAACAAATACTATCTATTTTTGGATGATGTTCGTCACCCAGACGATGTGACTTGGGTAACCATCCCACCACACAACTGGATTATTGTTCGTAACTATAACGAGTTTGTCAACTTTATTTCCAAGAATGGAGTTCCTGCATATGTTTGTTATGACCATGATTTGAGTGACATTCATTATGGACACGGATTACGTGGAGACTCAATTCCTTATGACAAATATGATGAAAAGACTGGTTACCACTGTGCCAAGTGGTTAGTCGATTATTGTATGAAGAAAGGTGTGAAACATCCAGATTATGTAGTTCACAGTATGAATCCCGTTGGTTCACAAAATATCATTAGTTATGTGGAATCGTATAATAAATCGTTGTAAAGAAAAACTTGAATCACTGTCAATCTATCTGTTGATGGGATCGGTGATCTATCTAATTGTATCATCTACTGTGTTTGCGTTTAAACATCCATGGGCAACTGATATGGAACGATTTATCCATATTGGTGACGCTTTGGTGTTTAAGAAGATCTCATACCAAGAAATGAGAGGATCTTATGAGAAAAAATAATTTGTGGGATACCATTCAATCAAACGAATTGATGACAATGGATGGATATGATGACTGTATTGTTGGTATCGGATATAGATATGAGATGGAACCTTATGTTGTATACGATACCAACAAAGTTATCAATAAGCTCATGAAAGAAAACAACATAAGTTGGCATGAAGCTACTGAATACCATGAATTTAATCAAGTTTGTGCTTATGTAGGACCAAATACACCGGGGTTCATAGAACTAATACAATGAAATTATTGATAGGTATTGCGTTGTTGACTGCTGTGTATATCATTGGATGGCACCAATTGTATGGACAATTTATCCATGAATTCTATAGAAAGAATGAAAACTATCTGATACTGTTGAGTATTCCATGCACTTGGATGTCCATCAAAGCGGTAAGTTATATCAGTGATTACTTTGGCGGAAAGATGTGGCCAAATCGTATGTTTACCTTTGGTATTGGTATCATTATGTTTACCACACTGACCTCTATTTATTTTAATGAACGACTGTCACTTAAAACCTTGACGTTGCTTGGTTTGTCGTGTTTAATTATCGTTCTACAAGTAATTTGGAAATGAAAAATCTATTTTTAATCGGACTGTTTACTATTATCACCGCAACTCAAACTGGATGTGTCTGTCTTCGATACACTTTTGAACCAGCTGTAAATGAAGCTGCTAAGAAGGGAACTGTAACCAGAATCACAAACGACTATATTGAGTATAACACAAATTCAACAAATATTTCTCAAGTAAATACGATTACAAAAAATACTTATAGGGCGTATTATACATCTGATGGTAAGATATATAAAACCGAGAAAGTTAACTGAGTTATGAACAATACAATCGTAAAAAACAAGCATAATGATGATTTCACAGTTTTGTCTGATGACTTCGAAAACTGTGTCATGTGTGATAAGTTGACCAACGTTCCCAAGAACCTACATATCGACTATAGATCCAACTATGTAGAAGGTGCTGGTCAACTTTGTTTTGAATGTTACACTGGTAAGTTGGAGTATATCAAAGAATAAATAACATGGACAACAACTTACGAAAATGTAGCAATATGCGTCTTGGGGTAGGCTACCCAGACGACCAATACTTTGTAACAGAAGAAAATATTGCGACTGTATTGAACAATAACAATTACCAAAACAGTTGGTTGACTGGTTTGCTTGGGTGTATCGATTATGTCAATCAACGAACCAAGGTCGAGAAGATGGTTGAGATCGGTTCATATCAAGGTGAATCAACCACACTGTTTGCACTCAAGTTCAATCCAAAAGAACTGTATGCTGTCGATCCTTTTGTGAATGGATACGATGAATTTGATGGTAGCTCAACAGGTGATTTCACCAATGTCATTCATAATTTCAACCTCCGTATAAGTCAATATCAATGTATAAATCACATCAAAGACTTCAGCTATGCCGTGCTTAATAAGTTTGAAGACAACAGTCTTGATTTTGTTTATGTAGATGGAGATCACACTTACGAAGGTGTCATTCGTGATATTAAGATGTATCTTCCCAAGATCAAGGTGGGTGGATTTATTGCTGGCCATGATCTTGGTAGAGAGAGTGTAACAAAAGCGCTCAGAAACCAACTTGGTGAAGTGGATGCTCGTTTTGAAGACAGTAGTTGGGTTGTTCAAGTAACACAACGTGTAAAAAACAATTCTAGGCTACATACCATTCCAAATGCAAAGATTGGAAGAGGTTTGGATCAACCAATAACTTCAAATGATGAAGATATTGAATATGCTCTTTCTAAGAAGACAGGTCATGCGAAACTGAGTGCCGAAGGAACATTGAAGTTCTTCAAGTATCTACAAAATAGAAACATCAAACGAATCTTGGAAATTGGTGCTTATCAAGGTGAAAATACTGAGCTACTTGCCAAGTATCTTACACCCGAAGCAATTTGGGTTGGTGAAAAGTTTGAATCGTCGCCACAAGATATAAGCGAACCAGTCAGTCCAGTTTATGCCGAAGAAAACTTCGCAATCAGAACTGAAAAATACCCATGTGTTAAACTAATCAAATATGACCCAACCATCATGTTTGAACGTATCATAGAAGACTCGTCGGTTGACTTGGTAGTGTTGAGTGAACATAAAAATAAAGAGGAACTCAAGAGTCAGTTGATGAATGTTGTCAAGAAACTCAAGAAGCCTGGATATATTGCTGGAATTGGTTGGGGTAGCGGAGACGTAGTTTTTGCTTGTCTTGAGACCATCGGTGATGTAGATATATACTTTGACGACAGTAGTTGGATTAAAGAGATTAAGTAATATGGGAATGTTTGACGACGTAGTGTGTAAGTATCCTCTTCCTTTACCAGAAGATTCTAAGGGTTATTGTAACAACAGATACCAGACCAAGGATTTTGATAATGCTTTGGATCTTTATGAAATCCGTGAGGATGGAACATTGTGGTTACGTTGTGCTGAGTATGAGTATACAGATGGTAACCCAAATGGTAAGTCTTTAATTGAAAAATTACCAACTCGTAAGGAAACCAAAGTTTGGTGGCAACAAATTTATCCTATAACAGATACAGTCAAACTATATGCTTATGATACAGATACAAATGACACATATGACTATTGGATTGAATATAAAGTCATATTTGTTGATGGCAAGGTAACCGAAGCTAAATTGATGGAATTTACGGCGACAGATAATGCAGAACGAAAAGAACGTCATCGAAAGGATGTAGAGTATTGGACCAATAGACAAAAGTTTGAATACACGTTGTTCTACAGACTGTTTGGTAGATACTACAACAAATTCGTAATGACCATTTGTAGAACAATTCACAAATCAGCAACTTGGGTTACGTATAAAATCTGGAATGTTGAAAGATTTCTGAAAATATGAAAGACCAAGACTCAATCTTTTTAATTTGTGATTGTCATTCGCATGGACTTCTTGTTGAACGATTCAAAGATGAAGAAGAAGTATCATTGAGCTTGTTTGAACGTGGACTTAATGGTAGAACACTTGGATGGTCAGAAAGACTAAGGTGGTGCTGGCAAATTCTTAGATATGGAAAACCATGGTCTGACTTCGTTATTTTAAACACAGAAAACCAAAAATCTTTGTCGGAATTCCTGATCAAGAAATAATTATAATTACATAAAAGACGATACAAAAACCTATATAAAGTTATGACAACAACAAATATACCGTTGATTACAACTGTTTTAAAATCCAGACTGGGAATTGCTAGGGACGATAAATCTTCAATATCAAAAAATCAATTTTATGTCAGCGAACAGAGTATTGATTTTATTTTAGAGAACCCCCAAGATTTTGTTATTGGTCCTCTAAAAGGGTCTTTAGACTTGTGTAACTATGTCAATAGCAAGATTCAAGTCAAACACATGCTTGAGTTGAATTGTTTTCAAGGTGAACTATCAAGTATTTTTGCTTATAAGTTGAATCCGAATGTGTTGAACGTTGTTGAACGATTCGCATCAAGACCAAAGACAGATACCATCAACGATGATGAGTCAATATTCAAGCATAATTGGGAAAATGTAAAACACAACTTCTATTTGAGATCGAAACAGCATCCTTGTATTGTTTTGCATGAGTGTGATGAAGTTACTGCCATCTCTAAACTCCAAGATGACAGTTTAGACTTCATTTATCTTGGATCAAATACAAAACCAGAGAAGGTCAAAGAATTAATCCTAGCATGTTTGCCAAAACTAAGGAGTGGGGGTATTATTGCAGGAGCCGAATGGGGAACATCCGACACTGTTTCTTCAGTTACGGGTATTCTCAGTAATGTTGATGCTTATTTTGAAGATGGTAGTTGGGTCAAAAAGGTCAATAAAGCAAAACTAGAAGCTACCACACAGAAACTCAAGAACATTCAAAACTCACGTATTGGTATTGGCGTTCATGAACAATTCTTCGCAACTGATACTGATATCAAGTTTTTGTCGATGCTTGACAATCCAGTGAAGGTGTATTTGACTGGTTTCTTGGATTTCACCGAATACTTGAAGAAAGACTCTGAACAACGTGGATTCAAGATCAAGAGAATCGTTGAAATAAATTGTTATCAAGGTGAAACCACATCATTGATGGCAAAGTTTTTGAATCCAGAAGAATTGACAGTAATTGATCAGTTTGACAAGGTTGATCCGTCTTGGCCAAAGAACATTGCACTTGAAGACATTCGTTACAACTTCAAGTTGAGAACCAAGCCATATCCTTACGTCAAGGTGATTGATGATGTTGATGCTCTGGAGGCTGTTGATAGATTTGAAGACAATAGTATTGATATGATTTACATCAATGAATATGCGTCGTATCAGTATTGTTGGAGACTTTTGGCACAATGGTTGCCTAAGGTAAGGACAGATGGATATATCTGCGGTTGGCACTGGGGCAGTGGTAACATTGTTCAAGCTTGTTTGGATCACTTTGGTGAGCCTGATATTTTCTTCAAGGATTCTTCGTGGTCAAAAATTAAAGTTTGGGACAATGAATAAACCTGTTATACCGGAGGATAATATAAAAACAATTATTACGAAATATTGCAAACAAATGCGTGCTGTTGATCCTACTAAGTCGATTCCCATGATTGTGAAGGATCTGGATAAGATTACGTATGAGATGTATAGAGAGTTGTATGGTCTTAGAGATATAAGACACAATAACTATCTAAACAGATTTACCGCCGAAGACAAGAAAGGACACTGTTGTTAATTATATGAACGAATCAATACCGAACGCATTTGTTTTTAAAGTATTCATCAAGGGAGAATACCGAATGTGTGTATGCCCAAGAGTAAACGGCAAATGGGCGGAAAAAGACATTTTCTATGTAGACAACCCACAAGCAGACTTGTATAATACTCTACAAGAAAAGTTGTTCCATGTCATTTTTGTCAGTTATGAAAAAGATGACAAAGGCGGCTTCTGGCTTAAGCCTAGCGATAAACCCTTCTTCCTCAAGAGCGACACTGTAATTGCTGAAGATCTTTATCGTCAAGACAAATTCTTTTCAACCATAGAAAAAGCATACAAGGAAATATATGAGCAATCAGAATCGACAAGCGGGCAAGGGGGACAAACCTCGTCCAGTGAAGAAAAGTGAATATAACAAGAATTATGATGCCATAAACTGGGGTAACAAAAAGAAAAAGACGGATGAAACGAATAATCCTGTCGGAGATAGAAAATAAATATCTCATTTCCAGTTTGGAAGCATTAGTGTCATTAACTAATGACAATGACCCCGTAGACAAACTATGGTTAGATAAGTTGGAAACAACACGAAAATTGTTGGATTTGGAATTAGCATACTACGATATCCGTAAAGATGGCAAAGATCCAACTCAAAAACAGATGCTACAGTGGTTAATAACTAAACTAAAGAACAGAACTGCCGATTTGTAGTTGACATCTGTTACAAGTCTGATATAATGTATTGATGCTAACTTTAGATTCAAAGAAAAAGAAAATCGTCATTGTGGCAGATCCACACAATGATTACAAAAAACTAGACAAAATTATCACAAAAGAAGACGGTGATATTAACATCTGTCTTGGTGATTGGTTTGATAGCTTTGTATATGATGAACCACAACACTATGCAGATACCGCAAAGTATCTGTTAGAAGAGTTTATTCCTAACAAGAAGAACTATACGTTGTTTGGCAATCACGATCTACACTATTTGTTTGATGCACCTAGTGTGTGGTGTAGTGGTTACGAACAATGGAAGTTTGATAGAATCAATGATGTAATTGAAAAACACAGAGGTTATTTTCAAAAGAAATTTAACTGGGCTTGTGTTGTAGATGGCATTCTATTGACCCACGCTGGTTTAGATCAACGATTGGTGTCTCCCAATTGTTCTACAAATGAAGATATTTTCAAATATCTTGATCAATGTAGTGAAGAAGCTACAACCAAGTTAAAGAGTGATGATTTACATTGGTTTTATCAAGTTGGTAATAGTCGAGGTGGTAGATATAGAACTGGTGGTATTGTATGGTGTGATTTTGACTATGAGTTTCAACCTATTGAGGATTTGAATCAAATTGTCGGTCATACCAGTCAATGGAAAACTGGTAGAGCGTGTCAGTATCACAAAGAAGGTTTTACAAATGTGGCAGAAGCCAATAACATTTGTATTGACTGTCATCTCAATCAGTATATTACTATCACAAACGGTAAAATCGAATTGAAAGATTACGTTGATCTCTAAATAAATTACTAATGTTACAAATTACGAAGGGTTGTTACATAGTTGTGACAACCCTTTTTTCTAACATGTGGTATGATATTTTATAGAACCATGAAACACTTGGATATAAGATGCAATATATGTGATACACCCGCAACGGTGAAGAAAAATTTCATTTATATGCGTTGTCACTGTTGCGATGATCGTAGAATTATTGATATAAATGACCATACACTGTCAGATAAGTATTCCGATTATTTATATTCTATGTTTAATGACGAGTTTGAATTTTGTGACTCCAAATAACACTAGTTATATGGGTTATGAACAAACAGATATATTGTTGCATCCCTTGGGCTGAATATGGTGACTTTCCATTGGCTAGAAAATTGATCAAAGAGAAGTTATCCAAATGCATGGCCAAAATCCAAATTGTGGTGTCTTCTTTCCCGGAGGGTCTACAGATACCCCAACATCAATCAAAGGAGTTTATAGAGTGGTTACGGAACGATTTAAAGGGGTATGCGGAGGTCAAGGTAATTACTATTGACCAAGTGCCACAGACAACCAAGTATTCTGGCAATCTTCGTGACGGAAATTACAAACACGGATACAGTTATCCCCTAGAAGTATGTTTGGATGAGTGCGAGTATGACTATATTGCTAGAATTGAGACTGATTTCGTCACCAAAGACTGGGACAGTATTGAAAAGATATTTGATGAAGACTTTGACTTAATCACAACCGGTCATTTTCATAGAGAATCGATTGATATCAGTTGTTTTGTGGCAAAAAAGGAAGTATTGTTGTCACTTGAAAACTTGAGGTTTGACGAAACTGAACAACGTAGTATCAAGTTTGCTCCAAATGGACTAGGATCTTGTTCTGGTAATATTTTTGATACCTATTGCGTCTTTGATAGAAAGAACGGTATCATCAGTAATCCAAATGAAACCAAATCATATGACCAACTACAGTGGGCATTGATGCAGTTTTGTGAGAAGTCAGATAAGGTCTATATTATCAATAGCAACGTGGTGG
>Ga0255081_1000268_pt1 | contig 13185 bp, 13 predicted proteins | sample Colum_Colum_RepA_FD_188456 | JGI IMG/M metagenome (GOLD analysis project Ga0255081, IMG submission 188456) | Freshwater microbial communities from Columbia River, Oregon, United States - Colum_Colum_RepA_8h | ecosystem: Environmental > Aquatic > Freshwater > River | place: USA: Oregon... | reverse complement strand
ACCGGCCGTCGGCTTGGGTCGAGTTGCCGTGCGACATGGACTCGTGACGCGCTTCAGGCGAAAGTGCATCAATGTGTCGACGAAAGGCCGCGATGCTGTCATCGATGCGGCTTGCACGGTGGTCGAGGTACACCAGCACGAGCAACACCGAGCCGCACCCGGCGGCGAGCACGGCGAACACCCACGCCACCAATCCCATCGCAATCATTGTTGCACCGTGGGTACTGAGTTCGGGGGAACGATTGACTGAGCGCCGGTGCCCCACTCTTGGCCACCCTCCCAATGCTCTTTCTTCCAGATAGGTGCCGACGACTTCAACGCGTCGATGGCAAAGCGCGCCGCGGCAAAGGCCTCGGGTCGGTGAGGCGCGGAGACCACGGCAAGAACCGACGACTCACCCAACGTCAGTCGTCCGAGGCGATGCAGCAGGACGATGCGACCGACGTCTGGCCATCGACTGCGTGTCTCTCGAGCGATATCGGAGAAGATGGCGATCACGCGCTCTTCGAACGCTTCGTACGTGAGCGCTTCCACGTCAGTTCGACCCTCAGCATTGTCTCGCACTGTGCCCGAGAACAGGACCACCGCACCACAGCTTGGTAGCACGACCCAATCGTGAGCCCGACCCACCGGCAGTTCGTCCTGGCCGACTGCCAGCCAGTCGTTGCCAGTGTCGGGAGGATGCACGCGACAAGCGTACTGCCCGACCGAAACGCTTCGACTGACGCAAGTAACCTGCTCGTCCTGTGGAGAGTGGTGAGAACGAGTTCGAGACATCACATGCTCCATTGCCACCACATGAGCGCACATGGCGCCACCCAAGCGAAGTCGCCTCGTGGAACTCAGTCGTTCAACAGAATCTCGCTAGCCCACCCCCGCTTTCGCGTCGGCTAGCACTTTTCACCACTACCGTCTCGATTGCCCTCGCGCTTGCAATCATCGTTATCGCCGTACCGCGTGGTGTCGGAACTGAGACCGCGTCCGACACCACCACTGTGGTGACTGAAGGTGCGGCACTGTCAGGCAACACGACCGCGACGACACGGACCCGAAACAAGCTCGTCGCGACACCTGCGGTTCGCGTGTCCGCATCGGGTGTTTACGTGACCGCAATCGATGAATTACCGAGCGACCATAAAGTTGGTGATGACGTCGACATCGTTTTCAACACAAACGACCGAGCAACTGTCACCATCACAGCTACCGATACAACGACCGGCCTCGCAGTTTTATCCGTCGGGAAGGTGGCCACTGCATCTGCATCAACTTCGGCCTCGTCATCGGTAACGAATTCATCGACACAACTACTACCTAATTCGATTGTGATCATCGAAGTTGCGACAGGGAAGCAACACGAAGCATCAATCGGTGTCTCCATGGGCGGCGATAGTCGAGTGATCCCTCTCGACGGTGCTCGTACGTTGGCCGGATTAGGTGTCGTTCGCGACAACGACGGGAATCTTGTCGGCGTGGCACTGCGTCATCACCATGCAACAAAGCTCGTGCCGTCGGAATCGATTTACTCTCTCGTCGCGAGCCTGCTCTCCACTTCCGCTGCACCGTAGGCTCACAGCATGGCGGATGACTCCCCCACGGGTGACGAGACTCCTGACCCGTTCAAAATGTTCGGCGACATGGGATTTCTCGGCGACATGATGAAGGCAATGGGCGCACAAGGCCCTCTCAACTGGGACATCGCGACTCAGTTCGCCAGCTTCGGCGCCCTCGGCGACACGCCCGATCCTCAGCCCGATCCATCTGTGCGTTTTGCGTACGGTGACTTGGCGCGCGTCGCGGACCTGCATGTTCGCGACGTCAGTGGCCTTGATACGAATGTCGGTGGTCGTGTAACCGAGATTCTCACGACCACGCGTTCTGCATGGGCTCGGCGCACGCTCCAAGACTTCCGTCCATTGTTCACTGACTTGGCCACGTCACTGTCTCAGCGCGACTCTGGTGAAGAGACCGATCCGATGGTGGCGATGATGGCAAATCTCTCCGGATTCATGGCACCTGCCATGGTGGGGATGACAGTGGGTGGAATGGTCGGCGCACTCGCGCAACGAGCATTCGGTCAATACGACTTCCCGCTTCCTCGCGCCGATACCAGTGAGTTGCTGCTCGTGCCGTCGACCATCGAGCAATTCGCCAAAGACTGGAGTCTTGCCACTGATGATGTGCGTATGTGGGTGCTCGTGCACGAGCTCACGTCACATGCGGTGCTCAACACTGCCGCTGTCGAAGATGGCATTACCGCCCTCGTTCGTCGGCATGTTTCACTTTTCAAACCCGATTCAAGTGCCGTCATAGACGCACTCTCTGGTCTCGATGCAACGTCAAGCGACGCCATGGAACACATCCAGAAGGTGTTCAGCGACCCCACACTCATCTTGGGGGCAGTGAGCTCGAGTGCGCAGGAGGAACTTGCACCACTTCTTGATGCACATGTATCTGCTGTCCTGGCGTACATCGACCACATCGTGGATCAAGCCACCCAGCGCATACTCGGTAGTGGTCACACCGTTGCAGAGGCGGTGCGCCGGCGCCGTCTTGATGCAGGCAAAGACACAGTGTTCGTCGATCGGTTGCTCGGACTTCACCTGACCCGTCAGCAACTTGATCGTGGAACTGAATTCATTCGAGGTGTCATCGAGCGAGGCGGTGCACATGCTCCCGCTCAGATGATCGAAAACATCGGCAACCTACCGACTCCTAGCGAGCTGGAAGCTCCCGGCCTTTGGCTCGCACGCCTCGAGATTCAATGAGTCGACGTCGACCCCCGGGTGATTGACGCACGAACAGTACGCAACCGACCGCACCGACGACGCCCACGACATAGAACCCGACCGGTCCAGACATTGACAAGAGCACTGGAATGACGCCTGCTGCGACCCACGCCAATTGATTCTGGGTCTCGAATCGAGCAAATGCGCGACCTCTGTTCGCGTCGGGAGCGTCCTGTTGAACAATTGCCTCGAATGCGAGCCGCCCAATAGCTGCGGCCGCATTTACGAGTGCGGTGAGAATGAGACCCGCGGTGATACTGCCCACCAATCCGGCAACAAGTCCGGCGACAGCCACAAGTGCGACCGTGACGAGCAGCATGGTGTCGACGTTCAATCGCCGACGAATTGCAGGTGCAACAGTGTTCGCGAAAAGAGTGCACAGACCTGCGAGTGCAAGGGCAAAACCGAACCATGCGGTTCCGGCGGTCTCATGGCGCAGCCAGAAGGCGAGGTGGAAAAACATGAACCCCACCACACCGCGCAAGATGCGCATCATCGTGGCGGCGCGCACGACACGTGGCGAGTGCAACTCTCGCAACTCGAGGGGTGTGGCATGTTCTGCTGCCGTCACTACATCACGTGGCAATTGACGTGCAGATGCGCATGCACAGGCGAAAACCACGGCGGCTCCTACCAACGCCACTTGCGTGGAGAGCAGTTGCAACGCCGCTGCTGGCACAGCGGCGACAAAGCCCGTGATACCACCGACTTGTCCGAGTTTGCTGTTCGCATCGACGAGTTTGTCTTCAGACTCCACAGTGCTTGGAACGAGAGCTGACTTCGAAATTGCATACGTCTTCGAGAGAACAAGTGCTGCAAATGCAAGCGGAAAAAGTGTCAAAGAGTCGACATAAAAGACCATGGCAACCATGACGGCGGCTCGCAGCGCCGCCACCATTGTGATGACAAGCCGTTGGCCACCTTTCATTCGATCTATGACCGGCCCAATGAGCGGCGCGATGACCAGAAACGGCGCCATGCTGACTAAGAGAAATGCGAGCACCTTCCCCCGAGCCGCATCCGGGCTGACTGACAGGAACATCGAATCGGCCAACGACACCGCCATGACAGCTTCACCACCGACCATCAACGCATGAGTGCGCGCCAGGTTCTGAAGCGGCGTCGGGCCGGGCAAGCCAGGGCCGTGCTCAATTCGATGCTTTCCACCGCCGCGCATGCGGCGATGCTACGCCCCGCGTGGTCGCTCGTACTTGTACCCGAGACCGCGAATAGTGACGATTCTCTCGGGATTAGCCGGATCGATCTCGATCTTTGAGCGCAGACGCTTGACATGCACGTCCAATGTCTTCGTGTCGCCGACGTAATCGGTACCCCAGACACGGTCGATAAGCGTCTCACGTGGCAACACTCGACCGGCGTTCGAGATGAGAATGTGCAACAGTTCGAACTCTTTAAGTGGAAGGGACACATCTTCTCCACGAACGACCACGTGGTGCTCTTCGGGATCGAGTTGCACGTCACCCACTTCTACGACTGACCCAGACAGTTCACCGCCACGCTCACTGGGTACACGGCGCATGACTGCACGCATTCGAGCGACGAGTTCACGAAGTCGATATGGCTTCGACACGTAATCGTCAGCACCGACTTCTAGACCGACCACTGTGTCAATTTCTGCACCCTTTGCTGTGACCATGATGATCGGGGTCAATGTCTTCTTCCGCAATTGACGACAGACGTCGAGGCCAGACATCTTCGGCAACATGACGTCAAGAAGCACCAGATCGGGGTTGACCACATCGAACATCTCAAGTGCCTGCAGGCCGTCGCGGGCAACTGACACTCGGAAGCCCTCTTTTCGAAGGCCGACCTGAAGAGCCTCGATGAACGATTCTTCGTCCTCGACGACGAGAACTGACGGATTACTGATTGACGGCATGATCATTGCCTCTCATCGTGCCTGAAGAGCCCCCATGCGGTAGTGGGAAAACAAGGCGAAAGGTCGATCCTTTACCTTCGAGTGACTCCACGTTCACCTGCCCGCCATGTTGGGTGACAATGTTGCGCACGATGGACAACCCCAGACCAGTGCCACCGGTGTCCCGCGACCGAGCCTTGTCAGCCCGGTAGAAGCGTTCGAAAATTCGATCGAGATGTTCTGCACTGATGCCGATTCCGGCGTCTTCCACTTGAACGACAGCTGTATCACTTTCATTCGACACTGTCACGGTTACCGTCGAACCTTCGTCGCTGTACTTCACAGCGTTGTCAACAACGTTGCCAACTGCCGATACCAATTGCCGAAAGTCAGCCTCAATCATGAGCGGTACGTCAGGGCTCACCACACGGATCGATATTCCCGCACGTTCCGCAAGAGCATGGACTCGTTGAACTGAGTCACGCACAACGTCGACTAAGTCGACCGGACCAGTGATGCGGTCGCCAGCCTTTTCGATACGAGACAATTCCATGAGGTCGTTAATGGTGTCGGTCATCCGTTGTGCCTCAGCCACAATTCGACCAGCCAGTTTCGTCGCGAGCTCGTCAGTGACTTCGCCTTCAAGAGTCTCCGCAAGAACGGAAATGGCCCCGACGGGAGTCTTCAGTTCATGACTGATGTTTGCGACGAAGTCTGTACGTACTTGGTCAAGGCGGGTTCTCTCAGATACATCCTCGATAGCGACAACTGCCCCGTCAGCAAGTGGGAACGAGTTCAGTTCGATTGTGCGTGGTGGAGGGCCGAACAGATTCAGTGTCTCGTGACCGAATGTTCCCTGCCGAGCAGACGACAACAATGCTTCCGCAGCATCGTCGACAAGCAAGTCAAGATGCCGAAGTCCGGTGATGCTCTCGGCAAGTTTGTTCCTCGACACCTCCGCACCTGTTGAGTCGACTACCACGAGTCCTACAGGCAGCACATCAAGCACTTGCTGGAGGCTCGGTGCAGCACCTAACGCCTCGGCTGGTGCCACATCAGCGGCTGAAACTGACTGCGGCTCAGAGGTGATGTACCGCACGTGATCGTGGACCTCATTGCGACGAGCACGACGACTCCCCCACGACATTCCGAAGAGGAATGCAACAAGTGCAACGATGAGTCCGAACCAGGTCATCGACTACTTCGGTGGCTCAATAAACGGAATTCCGTCAGTGTCGTCCTGCTTGCCGCCAGCAAATCGTGCGGCACCCTTGTGCTCCGGCAACCAACCAGTCACCAGATAGCGCACCCGCTCGCCGATATTCACAGCATGGTCGCCGATTCGCTCGTAGAACCGTGCCACGACCGCCAACTGAATTCCGACCTGAATGTCGATTTTCCCTGCTGCATGAGCGACAAGGATTGCTTGGACCATCTCTTTCTGGAGACCGTCGAGAAATCCGTCCATGTCGTCCAATGCTGCGGCCTTCACCGGGTCGTTCTGCTCGAACGACTCGAGTGCAGCAGCGAACAACTGTTGCGCTTGCTCTCCCATCTGCTGAAGAAGTCCACGAAGACGCGGATCGAGAGTGTGTCCGTAAATGCGTCGCGCTGCCTTACAGATGTTGACGGTCAGGTCAGCGGAGCGCTCGATCTCAGCCACCATCTTCACGACTGCGACGACCTGTCGAAGGTCTCCGGCGACGGGTGCCTGTAGGGCGAGCAACTGGTAGCAGCGTTCCTCAATTTCAATCGAGCGTGCATCAATTTCATCGTCTGCACCGATGAGAGCTTCGGCTCCCGCCAAGTCTCCGGCCAACAACGCCGCGGTTGAACGCGGCACGGCCTCGATGACCATCGCTGCGAGCCGTGCGACTTCTTGTCGAATGTCGTCGAGCTCGTGATGAAACCCTTTACGAAGTTCGTCCATTAGCCAAACCTTCCTGTGATGTATGCCTCCGTCCGCGGGTCGACCGGGTTGGAGAAGATTTTCTGCGTGCGATCGAACTCGACGAGCACGCCGGTGCGACGGTCGCTGTTCGGGTTTACCTCGGTCGTGAAAAAGGCGGTCGAATCTGACACACGGCCAGCCTGTTGCATGTTGTGCGTGACAATCACGATGGTGAATTGTTTCTTGATCTCTTGCATGAGGTCTTCGATTCGAGCAGTGGCAATCGGGTCGAGAGCAGAACATGGCTCATCCATCAGCAACACTTCTGGTTCGATTGCGATTGATCGCGCGATGCACAGACGCTGCTGCTGACCACCTGACAGCCCCATCGCTGATGAAGACAGTCGATCTTTGACTTCATCCCACAATGCAGCGCCAATGAGCGACTTCTCAACGATTGCATCGAGATCGGATTTACGTCGAGTGCCATTTACTCGTGGGCCGTATGCAACGTTGTCATAAATGCTCTTCGGAAATGGGTTCGGCTTCTGAAACACCATTCCGATGCGCCTGCGCACTTCTCCTGCATCGGCCTGAGGTCCGTACAGGTCAATGCCGTGATAATGAACGTCACCTTCCACTCGTGCGCCGAGAATGAGGTCATTCATTCGATTAAAACAACGCAACACCGTTGATTTGCCACAGCCGGAAGGTCCGATGAACGCAGTGATCTCGCCACGCTTGATGTACATGGATACATCGCGAACCGCGCAGAAATCGCCGTAGAACACAGACAGGTCGTGGGCCGTAAGTACGACGTCTGATCGGGCATCGAGAGCTTCGAAATCCCTGTTTGCAGCAGTTTGCTGTGCCTGGGTGTCTGGAACACTTTGTTGAGTCATGTCGTCACCAACGCTTCTGGAATCGATTTCGTAGATAGATGGCTGCTGCATTCAGCACCAGGAGAAGGATGAGGAGCACGACAATTGACGCTGCAGCGAGTGGCTCAAAATCTTTCTTCGCATTGCTGATGTAGGCGAAAATCTGAATCGGGAGCACTGTGTACGCGCTGTCAAGGCCCGTCGGGTTGAATGTGATGAATGTCAATGCGCCGAGCATGAGGAGTGGTGCTGACTCGCCAAGTGCGCGAGACACCGACAGGATGCTGCCCGTCAAGATTCCGGGGAATGCGTTTGGTAACACCTGCCGACGCACTGTTTCCCACTGAGTCGCACCAAGAGCAAGTGAGCCCTGCCGGAAGGAATCTGGCACAGCGCGAATGGCCTCACGCGACACGATGACTACGGTCGGCAAGACGAGCATGGTGAGCACCAACGATGCTGTGATGACTGTCGAACCGAGCGACAGTGCGCCGCGCTTGATGAATGCGAGTCCGAGAATGCCGAAAACGACAGACGGAATTGCGGCAAGGTTCTGCACGTTCAACTCGATGAGTCGGTTGTACCAGCGATCTTTCGTCGCAAATTCCTCGAGATAGACAGCCGCACCGACACCAAGTGGAAGGCTGATGAGCGATGTGACTCCGACCACCCAGAGTGAACCGAAAATCGCTGATTGAATGCCTGCACGCTTCGGTCGTGCTGACGGCATGTTCTGGACCAAATCCCAGTTGAGTCGAGCACTTCCCGTCACAACGACATTCACCAGCAAAGTCAGCAAGGCACCGAGGGCAATGCCTAATCCGGCAAAAAGGAACGCCTTGAAGATGAGGTCCTTCACCGAGCGGGCTCGGTTCGGCACGGCGACGAGACTCATGGCCGCAGTCATCAGTCGTACACCTCGCGGAATTTGCGCACCACCCGGATGCTGATGATGTTCAACACGAGGGTGAAGACGAACAACAGAGCACCGACCGCGAAAATCGACTGATAGCCCACACTTCCGGTCGGCTGGTCACCAATGCCTGCGAACCCGATGAATCCGGCCATGGTCTGGCCTTCCTCGCCCGGATTGAAGCTCAGCTGAGCTTTGCTGCCAGCCGCCAAGACAGCGATGGTGGTCTCGCCTATCGCTCGTGACGCTGCCAACACGATTGCTGCGACAATGCCGGACAAAGCCGCGGGGAACACGACGGACGTAGACACCTCACGCTTGTTGCTGCCCAATGCAAATGCGCCTTCACGAAGTGCACTTGGCACCGAATTCATCGCATCCTCGGCCAGCGACGCGACGGTCGGAAGAATCATAATTCCCGTCACCAATCCGGCTGCGAGAACACTGTAGGTGCCGACATCGCCTACAGGCCACAGTTTTTTCACCAGATTCGGGTTCACGAAATTGAGTGCGAAGAATCCGAACACCACTGTTGGGATTCCTGCCAAGACCTCGAGAATCGGTTTGATGATTGTGCGCGCACGAGAGCTTGCATATTCGCTGAGATAAAACGCCGCACCAAGTCCAAGGGGAATGGCAACCACCATGGCGATTGCAGCCACCCAAAGAGACCCAATGACAATCGACCACACACCGAAGTGAGCTGGCTTGAAGAGCGGTTTCCAATCGACACTTCCGAAGAATTCAGCGATGTCGACGTCTTGGAAGAACGCGATTGCTGGCCGGAAAAGCGCCAGCACGATGAGTACCGACACAACAACTGTCGCACCGGCCATCAGAGCGAGAGCACCCTTGATGACCTTCTCTGCGACAAGACGACGCCTCATGCCCCCACGGGGCATGAGGCTGATCGTCATCGAATCGTTCTGCGGCACCACCGAGAGATTAGGCGTTGTCGATGGCAGCCAACTCCTCGGCTGCCTTCGTGCGTTGTGCCTCATCGAGTGGAACAAAGAGTGCCTCTTCGCTGATGGAGTCCTGGTTCTCGAAGTAGTAATCGACGAACGCCTTGACCTCTGGTCGAGCAGCAGCGGACTTGCTCACATAGATGTACAGCGGACGTGACAGTGGGACGTAACTGCCGTCCTGCACCGCCTCAGCCGACGGAGCCACGCAGCCCTTGCCTCCATCAATCTCCAAAGCCTTCACACTGCCGGCATTTTCTTCCAAGTACGAGAACCCGAAGTATCCGATGGCCCCTGGATCACCCTGAACACCTTTCACCGTCACGTTGTCGTCTTCGGTCGGGTTGTAGTCGGTGCGACTCGCGCCCTCTTCGCCATTGATGGCCTTTGTGAAGTAATCGAATGTTCCCGAGTCGGTCCCTGCGCCAAACAGGCCCAGTTTCTGGTCTGGAAACGAGGAATCGATCTGATTCCAATTGGAGACCTTGCCCTCTGCTGTTGGCTCCCACATCTTCTTCAACTGGTCGACAGTCAGACACGTAGCCCAGTCATTGTCGTTGTTCACGACGATACTCAGGGCGTCGTTGGCGACGATCAGTTCAAGTGGTTCGATGCCCTTTGCGGCACAGGCCTCTTTCTCGGAGTCCTTGATCTCGCGTGAAGCGTTCGCAATGTCAGTCTCACCAGCACAGAATTTCTCAAAGCCACCACCGGTGCCGGAAGTGCCGACCGTGACACGCACGCCGGAGTTCTTCGTCTGGAAGTCTTCGGCCGCAATTGTGATGAGCGGAGCGACGGTACTTGAGCCATCGATGATGATCGAACCGGAGAGGTCTGAGTCAGTGGACTCCCCTTCGCTGGACGATCCACCACCACACGCAGCCAGACCGATTGTGGCCGCAGTCGCGATTGCGAGAGCCTTAAATGACGGGCGGGTAAACAACATGGAACGAAACTCCTTCGTGTCGTGTACGCGTTGCCGAAACGGCCACGCGCAGCCCAAGGTATGGCGCGAATAGTGAACAGAACCCACGCTCAAGGTGAACGGAAGGTGAACTATGTACTTGGAGTGCCAAGCCGTAGTTGACTATCTGTGATCCAAGCACGAAGGCGAGCTTGTGCGTCGTGCCCCTCATGGAACTGTGATGGCCCGGTGCGGCGCCATTGGTCGTCATGATCAAGTTCGAATGCCACTATGTCGGGCGCCCACATGTACGTCAGGACGTTGTCCACCCAAGCGCGATGCTTCGGATGGGTAACTGGCGCCAACACTTCAACCCGTTTGTCCAGGTTTCGCTCCATCATGTCTGCCGACCCGATGAAATACACCGGTCCCCCATCTGCATCTCCGTGGGAGAACCGATACATCCGAGAATGCTCCAGATACCGACCCAAAACCGAGCGTACGCGCATGTTCGAGCCAGGCACGATGCTCGGGCGCGCGCAACAAATACCTCGAACGAGCAAGTCAATGTGTACCCCGGCTTCAGCTGCTGCGTACAGCTTCTCAATCACCTGAGCATCGGTAATTCCGTTCACCTTGATGGATATGTGACCTGCAGCACCATGGCGAATCTCGTTCTCAATCAGCTCATAAAGCCGGCCTCGAAGGTGAGAGGGCGCGACGATCAACTTGTCGTACTCGCGCTCACGCCCAAAACCGGTGAGCTGATTGAAGAGTCGTGACACGTCTTCGCCAATACTGTCATCACACGTGAAAATGCCGAGATCCTCGTACGTGCGCGCGGTCTTGGAGTTGTAATTGCCGGTGCCGATGTGCACGTATCTACGCACACGATTTCCCTCGTTGCGGACGACCAACATCAGCTTGCTATGCGTCTTTAGTCCGACGACACCATATGTGACGTGCACACCTGCACGCTCGAGAGCCTTAGCCCACGTCACATTCGTCGCTTCATCAAATCGTGCTTTCAACTCGATGAGCACGACGACTTGTGCACCTCGCTCCGCAGCAGCGATGAGACTTCGAGCGATGGGACTGTCACCACTGGTTCGGTAGAGCGTCACCTTGATCGTCTGGACACTCGGGTCGGCTGCGGCCTGAGAGATGAATTCCTCTGTTGATGATGCAAACGACTCATACGGATGGTGCACCATGAGGTCTCGTTTGCGGATGACACTGAAAAACGATTTCCCTTGCTCGTCTGCAACGGCCAGACGTCCGGCAGTAACCGGCGCCCACTGCTGGTCTTTGAGATGCGGGAGATCAATTGACTTCAAATCATGCAGACACGTGAGGTCAAGCAACCCACGGTGGTAATACACATCATCCGTCGTTAGTTCGAGCTCCTCCAGAAGCATCTCAAGCATCTCATCGTCAATTCCGCGCTCCACTTCGAGGCGTACGGCGTTCCCAAAGCGACGACGACGAAGCTCCATCTCGACTGCTTGCAACAGATCATCTGCTTCCTCTTCTTCGAGTGTGAGGTCTGCATTTCGCGTGACACGAAATGTGGTCACATGACGAATCTCCATACCAGGGAACAATTCCTGAAGATTCGCTTTGATCACTTCGTCCAAAGAAACAAATCGCCCGTTTCCCAAGAACATGAACCGTTGGAGCATCGATGGGATCTTGATTCGCGCGAACCTTTCTTCACCTGAATCAGGGTCACGGACGAACACCCCGATACTGAGTGCCAGGCTTGACACGTAAGGAAAAGGGTGGGCCGGATCAACAGCAAGTGGAGTGAGAACAGGGAATACCTGTTCATCGAACACGCGAATAAGTCGATGTCGTTCGTCGTCTGCGAGTTCATCCCACGTGCAATAGACCTCGCCCTCTCTGGCCAGTTCGGGAAGCAACTCGTCCCACACGACTTCTTCTTGGTCCTTCACGAACTGAGTCAAGGCCGACCCAATACCGCTCAATTGCTGGGCGGGCGTGAGACCGTCGGCGCTCAGGCTGGTGACTTCGGCTGCAATCTGATCCTTCAGTGCGGCTACACGCACTTGGAAGAATTCGTCGAGATTCGATGAACTAATGGCAGCGAACTTGAATCGTTCAAGCAGCGGAATGCTGGATTCACGAGCAAGTTGCAGAACTCTGCGATTGAAGTCGATCCAGCTGAGTTCTCTGTTGAAGAACTTTTGTGCCACGGGCGGAGAGTAACGACCGCGCAGAACATCTTGAGATGAATCACGCGGATGATTGACATGATTCATGCGTCGGTCACCGACCGTTCACTGGAAGTTGCGCCAGAGCGACCCTCGGGACGTGCCCGATCAGAACTCGTAGTTCGGGTCGCCCATGTCCCATTCGATGGAGATGCGCTCGCGCTCGGCGTCACGAACGATGCGCGCCATGTTGCGGCGAAATTGCGGGTCATCGCGCGGCAGAAGAACTAAACGCGCAAGAACTCGGGCGCGGAACTCTTCCAGCACCGTATGGTCGCCCCAGTCGCCGTAGACCTCCCAGTGCGGCGACACCGGACCGAGGTACACGATGCGCGCATGGGCGATTGCTGGCTCGTTCGACACTGCTGCATCACTCATGGTTCATGAGCCTATCGGCGTGCGTGACACATGACCTGTGGCGCATTTTGCGCCCAAAAACAACGATATCCACAGGAATTCTTTGCAAATCCTTACCAGCCTGACGGGCAACGGTGCGTGCCCTCGTGCTTGACTGGAAGTGCGGGAACTTCCCGCCATGACTCATCGTCACATGACGAGAGCGACTTGTACCTCCGGGTGCATGAAGGAGAGCCATGAAACTCAAACTGACAGCAGTCCCCCAGCCGGTCAACAGCGGAGTTCCGTTCAACGACTCCTCCACCGGATGGATGGCCAACGGAAACTGCCGGAACTATCCACCGGCAACCTTTTTCCCCTCAGACGGGGTAGGTG
>Ga0255081_1000265_pt1 | contig 13296 bp, 10 predicted proteins | sample Colum_Colum_RepA_FD_188456 | JGI IMG/M metagenome (GOLD analysis project Ga0255081, IMG submission 188456) | Freshwater microbial communities from Columbia River, Oregon, United States - Colum_Colum_RepA_8h | ecosystem: Environmental > Aquatic > Freshwater > River | place: USA: Oregon... | reverse complement strand
CTGGGTGGCCGTGGCCCGCCCCGATGCCCCGCGTCGCCCGGCGCCGCCGATCACCAGCGATCCGCCCGATCATCTCGGACATCGACGTCTGATCCTTCCCGCCTTCAACCCGAAGGCGATGGCCGCCATCGAGCCCGAGATGCGCGACTTCTGTCGGCGACTGATCGCCGAGATCGGCGACTCCCCCACGGCCGACGCCGCCGAGCAATACAGCCAGCACATTCCGGTGCACGGCATCTGCATCGTCACCGGACTGCCCGAGGAAGATGCCGACCTCTTCCGCGACTGGATCTACCGGAATTTCCAATTGGCACCGAAGGACAACGCCGTCCGTGCGCAAGTGGCCACCGAGATGACCGAGTACATCGACGTGCTTCTGAAGGATCGACTGAAGAATCCGAAGGACGATCTGCTCACCGTGGTTGCCAACTCGGAGATCGACGGTCAGGAGATCGACTGGGACGTGAAGGTGGGTTACATCCGCCTGCAGATCATCGCCGGCATCGACACCACCTGGAGTGCCATCGGTTCGGGTCTGTGGCACTTCGCCCAAAACAACGACCAGGTACAGCGACTCATCGCAGTGCCCGATGATCATGACCTCTGGTCGGAAGCGACCGAAGAAGTGTTGCGCTACTACGCGCCGGTCACCATGGCCCGCAAGGTCCTCAACGACGTCGAGGTGTCGGGCTGTCCGATGCACGCCGGCGATCAGACGCTCGTGACCTTCCCCGCCGCCAACCACGATCCGAACGAGTTCGAGCGCGCCGACGAATTCATCCTCGATCGCAAGAACAATCGGCACGTGGCCTTCGGTTTGGGCATCCACCGATGCGCGGGCTCGAACCTCGCGCGCCTCGAGATGATCGTCGGGTTCCAGGAATGGCTGCGTGCGTTCCCGAACTACTCGCTCGACACCAACAAGAAGGTGACCTGGGCGAACGGTCAGGTGCGCGGCCCGCGAATCCTTCCGGTCTTCACCGGCCGCTGACCACCTCGGGTTCAGACGGCGGCCGTCTGACGATCTTCATCGAACAACGGCCGAAGTGTGGCCAGGGCGGCCAGAACCAACGCGAGCACGAGCGCGAACGTCGCGAGCACGTGGTAGCCCACGGCTTTGCGGATGAACCCGCTCGAGAAGCCAGCGATTCCACCCAGAAAACTCATCGACATGTCGGCGGCGCCTTGCACCGACACCCGTGCTTTGTCGCTCACCGAATCGATGAGCAGGCTCGAGCCACCGATGAGTCCGAAACTCCAACCGATACCGAGGAGCCAGAGCGCGGGGAATAGCAACAGATAGCCGTCGCCGGCGAGGGCCGACAGCGCAGTGGCCGCGGCGAGCAACACGCCACCCACCTGGATGGTACGGATCCGTCCTCGTGCGTCACCGAATCGCCCGACCCACGGACTGAACGCGTACATGCCGGCGATGTGCAGCGACACGACGTACGAACTGAGCTCCTCGTGTCCGTGCGCCTTCAGGTGAACCGGGGTCATGGTCATCACGGCCACCATCGACATCTGCGACACGACCATCGAAGTCAGAGCCAGTGCTCCGCGTCGGGTGCTCACGGCTTCGGCCAGAGCGTGACGAATCCGAATCGGCGCGTCGTCGGACCGTGATATTCCACCGAGTTCACGGGCGAGCAGCAGCGGATCGGGTTTCAATCGGGTCCAGGCATTGGCGAGCGACACTACGAAGAAGACCGCCGAGAACACCCATGGACCCGTGTACTTGTTCCAGCCGAAGATGTGCTCCCCCGCGGCTTGGGCCGGAAGCACGAGGATCGGCCCGAAAACGGCACCGAACGTGGAGGCGAACAAGATGCGGCTCATGGCCGTGGCGCGCTCCTCGGCCGGAGCGAGGTCGGTCGCCGCGTATCGGGAGAGAAGATTCGACGCCTGACCACTGCCGTACACGAAGAGTCCGACGAGAAAGACCCACAGCGTCTTCGATTCGGCGCCGATTCCGGCCACGAATCCGCCGAAGATCGCCAGGAGATAACCGAGTCGAAGGCCGTCGCGTCGCCCTCTCCGCGACATGAGCCGCGAGAGGTACTGCGACATGAAGGCCGTCCCGAGGGTCACGGTTGCCGTGGCGATACCGCCCCATGGAGTGTCTTGTCCGAGGATGCGCTGCACCACGAAGGCGCCGACCGTGACGGCCGATGAGAGTGCAGCCGCGGCGGCCAACTGGCCGAGTACGAGGACGCGCACGGTTCGGCGCTGAATGGCGATGATGTCGATGGCATTCAGCCTGCCAGACCCTCCCCTCATCGGGAGCGAAACCCCGCCAATTCTGACGGATTTTCGCACCCAACAGAGGTGGCTATTCGATGCGCAGGCCGGAGAACGCGCGGGCAATCACCAGCTGCTGGATCTCGCTGGTGCCCTCGAAGATGGTGTGAATCTTCGAACTCAGTGCGACAGGTCGCGTTTGAGCGCTTCGGCATCCGCCAGATCTTGAAGTCGACCCGTTGCCAACTTGTTCGTTCGCAGATCGTCGACGGAAATGAATGGAACCTGGACACCGTCAACTGCAAACAGGACGTGACGGGCATGGGCGTCTTCGAAATCGAGCCCTGTCGCAGAAGTGAGAATGTCAATTCTCTGAGGTTCACGCCCCAACTGGATCACAGCATTGGGTTGCTGAAAATCCATCGCGGACAGACCAACATCGCCAAAACCGAAATCCTCGAGTGCAGACATCAGTCGATCAGTATTCGATGGCGCCGCCCATACCCATACATCCAGATCCTTGGTGTAGCGGGGATGACCGTGCGCTGCCACGGCGTAGCCCCCGACGATCAGAAACTGAACGTCATGAGCGATGAGTGATTCGACAAACTCTTTGAAGTCGCGGTTCAGATTCATCTGTCCAGCCGTGGAATTCTCTGCGGATGTTCTCGACTGCCTCGAGGCGCTCGGCAGCCGGCCTTGACATCCAATAGCCGTTCGGAGACTCGATCTCACCCAGCCGCTTGATGGCCACGACCTTTTCGATGCCCGACATACCGTAATTCTACTTCAGCGATCGTGGACGAGCGCGTCGGCTACTCGATACGCAGGCCGGAGATCGCGCGGGCAATCACCAGCTGCTGAATCTCTGAGGTGCCCTCGAAGATCGTGTGGATCTTGGCGTCGCGGTGCATGCGCTCCACGTGGTACTCGCGGGTGTAGCCGTAACCGCCGAGGATCTGAATCGCCTCTTCGGTCACGTGCACCGCAGTTTCCGACGCGTAGTACTTGCTCATCGAGCCTTCACCGTTCTTGAAGCCACCGTTGCGGCCGAGCCAAGCCGCGCGCCAAATCAACAAACGGGCGGCGTCGATCTGCGTGGCCATGTTGGCGAGCTTGAACGCAATGGCCTGGTTCATGATGATCGGCTTGCCGAACGCCACGCGCTCCTTCGCGTAATCGAGCGCGATTTCGTACGCGCCGCGCGCGATACCGAGTGCCTGCGCGCCAACGGAGGGACGGGTGGCCTCGAAGGTCTTCATGGCGGGCTGTGCTTCACCGGTACGACCAGCCTCACGAGCGCGGGCCAACTTCGCGTCGAGCTTCTCCTTGCCGCCGAGGAGGCATCGTCCCGGCACGCGCACGTCGTCGAGCACGACTTCGGCGGTGTGTGACGCCTTGATGCCGTGCTTCTTGTACTTCTGGCCCTGCGAGAGTCCCTTGGTTCCGGGCGGCACGATGAACGACGCCTGACCACGACCCTTGAGTGTTGGATCCACCGCAGCCACGACCACGTGCACATCGGCGATACCGCCGTTGGTGATCCAGGCCTTGGTGCCGTTGAGCACCCACTCGTCGTTCGCTTCGTCGTACACCGCACGAGTGCGCAACGACGACACATCGGAACCGGCATCGGGCTCGCTCACGCAGAACGCGCCGAGCTTCACATCGTCCGCGGTGCCGTAGCACTGCGGCACCCACTCGATGACTTGCTCGGGTGTGCCGTTGCCGCTGATGCCCGCGGCGGCGAGTCCCGATCCCATGATCGCCATACCGAGGCCGGCGTCGCCCCAGAAGAGTTCTTCGATGGCCACCGGCAACGTGAGGCCACTCGGGTCGCCCATCGCGTTCATCATGAAGTCGATGCCGTACAGACCGATCTTGGCGGCCTCTTGCACGATCGGCCACGGGAACTCCTCGCGGTCGTCCCACTCTTCGGCATTCGGACGCATGACGTCCTTGGCGAACTCGTGGACCCAGTCCTTCAACTGGAGTTGATCGTCATTGAGAGTGAGATTGAACTCGGCCATGACCCGATGTTACCCACGGGTAACACCGCTGCCCACTCGGCGTGACCAGCCGGTGAGCGGGCTGACAGACTCGCCGTCGTGTCCCCCACCCGCCGGTCGTCTTCAATCAGTCTGCGTGGCGTACTCGTGGCTTTGGCGGTCGCCATCGGCGCGCTCCATCTGCTCGTCGCGCCGGGGCGGTCGCACGACTGGGCGTGGGAGGGGGCCGGACTCGCCGGAATCGGCGTCGTACAGGTCGCCCTCGGCTGTGCCGTCTTGTGGGGAGGGCGTCGGACTCTCGCAATGCTGATCGTCGCGCTCGTTCTGCCGATAGTCGGGTTGGTCTTCACCCGCACTGCCGGTTATCCCTTCGGCCCCTACGACGGTTTCGCACCGTCGATGACCGGATTCGAGTTCGTGGTGATCACCATCAGCGTCATCACCATTTCGCTCATCGGTGGCACCCTCCTTGCCGGCCCCGATCTCTTGGGCCCGCCCGGTCCACGGTTCGACACTCTGTCCGCACTCGCCGTCGTGGCCGCGGCAATACCGGGGATCGCGGTGTCCACGTGGCTCGACGATGCATCGCATCTGGCCGGTTCCCAACACGTTCATTCCGCGTCTCCGACCTCTTCCACCTTGTCGACCGCCGAACGCGCCGCGCTCGGTGCGCAGCTCGTGGACGCGCGCGACGCCGCGCTGGCCCTGCCCACTCTCGGCCGCGCCCTCGACGCCGGTTGGGTGAAAGTCGGTCCGGTCGCGAGGGGTATCGGTCGGATGGTGGTGGCGCCCCGCTCCGAATCGACGGCACCGATCGACATCGACTCACCTTTCGCGCTTCTCTACGCCAGCGACGACACCGATGCACCGGTCGTCGGCATGCAGTACACGCTCTGGTTGACGAACGAAGCTCCGACCGATTTCTTCACCGGACAGAAGAACATGTGGCACCTTCATCCCACTGCGTGCGCGTTCTCCGTGGACGGTCGCGAGGTGGTGGTTCCCGTCGACGAGCCGCTGACCGGGCGGAATTGTCAGCTCGTGAACGGACGCGTCACCGACGACTCGTCGTTCATGTTGCGCGTGTGGGTCGTTGCGGGTTGGGAGAACCCCGCCGGAACCTTCGCCCACGAACACCCCGAGCTCTGACTCGTTCCCACCGCGACGATTGGGCCGATCACGACGTTTTCTGGTGTCAGAACTTCACCTATGCGGTGAAAAATCATCACCAGAACTACGGGTTAGGAGGCTCGGCGGTTGCGGCCGCCGCGGGAGACGCGCTTCTTGTGCTCCAGGAAATCCACCAACAAGTAATCACCCAGGTTGTCGCTGCTCGTCAGGAACGCCCGACCACCGTTGAGCGACGACATCTGCTCCACGAACCGCCGCAGGTACGTGTCGGCGTCGAGCATGAAGGTGTTGATCCGGATGTTCTCCTTCGCGCAGCGCACCGCTTCCCGCAGCGTGGCCTCCACCGTCAGTTGCTGGGCTTCGTAGCCGTCGAAATACGTGAACCAGGCATCGCCTTGCGGAGTGATGTGAGCGGTCGGTTCACCATCGGTGATCATGATGATCTGCTTGTTGCCGTTTTGCCGGGCGAGCATCTTGCGCGCGAGACCGAGCGCGTGGTGCATGTTGGTTCCCTGCATGCCCGGGATCGTCGCTTCCACGAGTTCGTCGGACTTGATCTCCCAGGCCACGTGCCCGAACATCAGGATGCCGAGATAGTCGCGCGGATACTGCGACGAAATCAACGACTGAAGCGCCACCGCCACCTTCTTGGCCGGACCCCATCGATCGTCGCGGTACATCGAGTACGACGCGTCGAGCATCAGCACCGTCGCCGATCGGGTGAGGTGCTCGGTGCGTTCGATCTCGAAGTCGTCGGGCGAAAGCCGCACCGGCGTCCCCGTGCCGCGACGATTCAGCGCGTTGCGGATCGTACGGTGCAGATCGAGATTGAACGGATCGCCGTATTCGTAGGGCTTGGTGTCGTAGGTGCGCTCGTGACCTTGACCCATCGGACTGATCTGGTGCTGACCCAACTTGTCCTTGGCGAGCCGCGAGAACAGATCACGTAGTGCCTTCGAGCCGATCTGGCGCATGCCCTTGGGCGTCACCTCGACCTTGCCCTCTTTCTGGCGGATCAGACCTTCGCGCTCGAGTTCCTGCACCAACTTCGAGAGGCGATCCATGGCGTTGGCTACGTCGTCACCCATCAGATCGCGCACGCGATCCATGTCGGCTTCGGCGAGCTGCTGCGGAGACGACGGATTACGGAGCAATTCTTCCAACTGATCGAGGTCGCCGAGATCGCGCATGGTCTCCATGGCCTGCTCGAACCCCATCGGATCCTGACCCTGCATGTCGTAGCCACGCTCCCACGGCATGCCGGGGAACATCTGCTGCATGTTGGCACTCAGTTGCGCCATCTGCTCCTGGAGTCCCATGTCCTGCATGAGTTGTTGCGACAACTGCTCGAGTTGGGCGCGCTGCTCGGGGGTCATCGAGTTGAGCATCGCCTGCGCCGCCGCCATGCGCTCGGCGATCTGCTGGAGCAATTCCTCGAGCGTCTGCGGATTCTCGGGGAAGAAGTCGCCGAACTCCTTCATGAAGTCCTCGAAGCCGGGATCTTCGCCCCGCTGCTGCTTGTCGATCATCTCGTTGAGCGCCGACAACATGTCCTTCATGCGCTGCATGTCCTGCGGCGTCATGTTCTCCATGGCCGACGACATCTGGTCGACCATCTGCTGGGCGAGTTGTTGACGCAACTTGTCCATCAGTTGCTCGAAGCGCTGTTGGGCTTCCTTCGACTCGAAGTCGTAAGCGCCGAGTTCACGGACCTTGCCGGCGAGGTCGTCGGGCAGCATGTCGAGTCGGAAGTGCCGATCCTCGGCCGCGCGGGTTGCGTTCTCCTGCCGACGCTCGTCGCCGCTCTTTTGCGCGTCGAGCAACGACTGATCGACCGCGTGCCGTTCTTCGTCGACGATGTCGTCGAGTTCGTCGGCGATCTCCTTGTAGACGCCACCGAGATCGCCACGCTCGAGGAGCTCCTGGCGACGTTCCTTCAACTTTCGGCGCATCTCCTGCAGGCCCATCATGCGCTCGCCGTTGGGGTCGGTCGCCCCCCGGTTCATGAGTCGGCGCAGTGCGCCCCGGAGGTCTCCGTAGGCCAGCAAGTCGTCGGCCATCTCGTCGAAGAGCGAGGAGTTGTCGATGTCGAAGCCCTGCTGCGTTCCGTCCCAGCGTGAGTAGGTGAAACGGCCAGCCATGACCGCACGCTAGTCCTCATACGAGGACGGACGGCCGTCGAGCCCGACCGGTAGCCTGATCCCCACATGAAAGTCGAGCGCACGTTCGTTTTCGTGGACCTCTCCGGCTTCACGAAGTACACCGCCGCCAACGGCGACCTGTCTGCGGGCGAGATCCTCACGCGCTTTCGGGCCAAGGTGCGCGACGTCGCCGCCCAGTGCGGTGTGCGAGTCGACAAATGGCTGGGTGACGGCTGCATGATCGTGGCCGTCGATCAGAAGCAGGCGGTCAGTTTCGCCCTCGACCTCCGCAAGCAATGCGCCGATGTCTGCGCACCGCTCAAGCTCCGCACCGGAATCGCCACCGGACAGGTACTCATGTTCCAGGGCGAGGATTACATCGGCTCCTCGGTCAATCAGGCGTCGCGCCTCTGCGACGCCGCCGGCGACGACGAGATCCTCGCCGCCCGGCAGGACTTGTTGCCGACGCTTCGGGGTGTGCATCTGAAGAACCACGAGCCGGTCACCTTGCGCGGACTCGGAGAACTCGACGTCGTGTCGCTGGTGGCCGAACGCTCACTCGGCGGATTGCACGACACGGGCGAACTCTGGACCCGCGGTCCGTTCGTCTGATCCGTGATCGCGGCCGGCGTCTCGCTCCCCTCGCTCGTCGTCCTCGGGGCCGCCGCCACGAGCGACGCGTCCACTCCCGGCTCGGGTAACGGCTTCCACACCCGCTTCGCCGACGATCTCGGCGCCCTCGCCGCTTCCGGAGTCACGCACGTTCGCCTCGGCTTCGACTGGTCGCGACTGCAACCTCGCGCCGCGATGGGACACGATCTCGACGGCCAATGGGTCGAGTGGTACTCCGATGTGATCACGGCGGCCCGATCACTTGGTATCGGTGTGTGGCCGACCCTTCTCGAACGAACGCTCCCGCGATGGTTCGACGACGAACTCGGATTCAGTGACGCCAAGGGAGCCGGACGGCATTGGCCGCGTTTCGTCGAGGCTGTGGCCGATTCCTTCGGTGATCGGGTGGCTGGCTGGTTCCCCATCGACGATCCGATCGCTTTCGCCGCCCGCCGCGAATCAACTGATGCCACACGCCACGGCGAACTCGTCCACACGATGATCGTCGCCTGGCGCGACGCCTGGCGTGTCCTGCACGGCGGACCTCCGGTGGCTGGTTCGTTCGGAGTACGCACGGTGCGTCCGATCGACCAGACCGTTCCGGCAGCCGAAGCCGCTCGTCGCGAGGATCACCTGCGTTGGCGAACGTTCCTGCGCGGACTGCGCGACGGCACGGTGGTGATCCCCGGACGTGCCGATCGTCCACTCGCCGATCTGGCCGGCGCGATCGACATCGTCGGCGTGAAGGTTCGTACCGATTTCGCCGACGATCCGGCGATCGACGACGAATCGTTGCGCCGCTGGGAAGAGCGTTCACTCGCGATGTTGCATCGCGTAGCCGAAGAAGGCCCCGACCGACCGATCACCATCGCCGCCTACCGAGCGAGTCGGAGTTCGGTCGCCGAGAATCGGCGTGATGCCGAGGTGCTCACCGAGGCGACCACTCGCGCCATCGGCGCGGCGGCCAACGACGGCATTCCGATCACGTCGGCGTTCTTCGAACCCGGTGTGGCCGCGAGCAAGGAAACGCAGGACGCGGCGTACCTCGACTGGGATCGACGTGTCACGGCGGCCGGTGCCGTGTGGTCCGGATCGTTCGGCGGTGACGCCGCTACTTGATGGCGGTGGGGGCCACCGGGCCACCAACGGCGCGCGTGAACGGCAACGGCGTGGCCGTGAGCAAGAACTCGTACTGACCATCGGCCGCACAATCGGCGGCCAGCGGATCGAGCAACCAGTTCTGACCCTGCACGAGTCCGATGTCGCGGATGTTGATCATGTGGACCGGCAACAGGGCTTCGGGGTCCTCGGGCGGGTAGCACTCGAACACGATCGTGTCGGTGGCCACGATGGCGACATCGTTGTCGCGGATCCACTCGATGCTCTTCTGACCGAGTCCGGGGGTCGGCGTGGAGTAGTGGATCTTGTTGCCGACGTTCAGCCAGTGCATGTGCCCGGTCCGAACGCACACCACGTCACCGGGCATGACCTTCACGCCACCCATGGCCGCCGCTGCCTCGAGGTCGTCGCCACCGATCGCGTAGTTCTCGTCGAAGAACTCGACCCCCTTGAGGCGGGCGATGTCGAGCAGAACGCCGCGCGAAACGATCGGCCCCATCGTCTCGATTCCGAATTCGCGCGAACCGGTCTCATCGGTCGTGCCCATGGCGACACCGTTGTAGAGCAAGTTGTCGTATCCGACGTGCGCAAGTGAGTCGAGGTGCGTCGATGCCTGGATACCCATCGACACCGCGTCGTCGCTCGACGTGAAGTCACCCGGGTCACCGGTCATCGAATGGTTCAACGAGATCATCGTTCGTTCCGGGTTGATGCGACCCGGGATGAACCCGAGTTGGGGTCCGTTCTCGTCGAAGGGGTAGGTGAGCGAGAAGGTCTTGCCCTGACGAGCCGAGGCCAGACCGCGCCGCACCGCGGCATCGTCGATGAGGTTGAGAGTGCCGCGCCGATCGTCGGCTCCCCAACGACCCCAATTCGAGACCCGGGCCGCGAGTTCACGGAGATAGTCGGGCATCGTCATGGCGAACCTCCTAGCCCAACACCAACTCGGCCATCGTCCGCAGAGTGTCGGGTGAACCACCGATCAGGATCGTGGTCACCTTGCTCTCACGCCAGGCCGCGATGTCGTCCTTGATCTTGGCCGCCGGACCCACGAGACAGATCTCGTCGACCATCGCGTTCGGCACCGCGGCAATCGCCTCGGCCTGCTTGCCGTTCAGGAAGAGATCCTGGATCTTGTCGACCGCGGCTTCGTAGCCGAGCCGGCGGAACACGTCGGCGTGGAAGTTCATCTCCTGCGCGCCCATACCGCCCACATAGAGCGCGAGCGTCGGCCGCAAGCGGTCATAGGCGCGTTCGAGATCGTCGTCGATGGCCACGGTGGCGGTGGCGAGGATTTCGAATTCGTCCGGACTCCGGCGCGCCGTGGGGCGGGCGAAACCTTCGGCGAGGTGCGGCGCGTACAACTCCTCGTGGCGCGGCGCGTAGAAAATCGGGAACCATCCGTCGGCGATCTCGGCGGCCAACGCGACGTTCTTCGGACCTTCGGCGCCAAGGAAGATCGGCAGATCGTTACGAACCGGATGGGTCATCACGTTGAGTGCTTTGCCCAGACCGAGACCGTCACGCGCCGGAATCGGATACTCGGGGCCTTCGTTGGTGAGGCGCTCCTCGCGGGCCAGGATCTTGCGGATGATCCCGACGTACTCGCGGGTGCGGGCGAGCGGTTTGGTGAAGCGTTGCCCGTACCAGCCCTCCACGACCTGCGGACCGCTCACGCCCAGACCGAGACAGAACCGACCGTTCGACAGATGATCCATGGTGATGGCCGCCATCGCGGTGGCCGTGGGTGTGCGCGCCGACAACTGGACGATGTTGGTGCCGAGTCGCAACTTCGACGTGCCGGCTCCCCACCACGCGAGCGGGGAGATCGCATCACTCCCCCACGACTCGGCGGTCCAGACGGAGTCGTAGCCGAGCGACTCGATCATCCCGAGTGTCTCGGGGACCCCAGCCGGCATCGAACGACCCCAGTAACCGATGTGCCAACCCAGTTTCAGATCTTTCGTCACCGCGCCTCCCGTCCGACCTTCGAGAGTAGTTGTGACCATCGTCGTCCCTCTCACTCGCCTCGGCTCGGAAGGGAGGCGGTCTGATAGAACCGAAGGACACGTCCGCCGGGGGAAAAATGGAAATCGGATACACACCCGAGCAGGAGGCGATGCGCGCCGAACTGCGGAGTTACTACGAGAAGTTGCTCGACCAGGCCACGGTCGCCGAGCTGGGCGAGAGCCACGGCATCGGCAAGGTGCCGCGCCGGGTCTGGAAGCAGATGTGCGCCGACGGCTGGGCCGGGATCGGCTGGCCCAAGGAGTACGGCGGCCAGGGTCGTAGCGCGATCGAACAATTCATCTTCTTCGACGAGTCGATGCGGGCCGGCGCACCGGTGCCGATGCTCAGCATCAACACCGTCGGTCCCACGATCATGAACTTCGGGACCGACGATCAGAAGGCGTTCTTCCTGCCCAAGATCCTCGCCGGCGACCTTCACTTCTGCATCGGCTACTCCGAGCCCGGTGCCGGCACCGACCTCGCGTCACTCCAGACCCGCGCCGTGCGCGACGGCGATCAGTACGTCATCAATGGTCAGAAGATGTGGACGTCGCTCTCGAGCGACGCCGATTACTGCTGGCTCGCCGTGCGCACCGATGCCGACGCGCCCAAGCACAAGGGCATCAGCATCCTGATCATGCCCATGAACACACCGGGCATCACGTTGCAGCGTCTCAACCTCATCGGCGAACACGACATCAACGCGATGTTCCTCGACGACGTGCGCGTGCCGATCGCCAACTGCGTCGGCGGCGAGAACAAGGGCTGGACGCTCATCACCAACCAGCTCAACCACGAGCGGGTCACGTTGTGCTCCACCGGTGTGGTGGAGCGTGCGCTGGCCGACACTCTGGAATGGTCGAAGTCGACCAAGCTCCCCGACGGCCGGCGCATCGCCGACCAGGAATGGGTGCAACTCAACCTCGCGCGCGTCCACGCGAAACTCGACGTACTCCGTCTGATGAACTGGCAGTCGTCGTGGGAGGCCACCAAGGGTGTGCTCGACGTCGGCCACTGCTCGTCGATCAAGGTCTACGGAACCGAGTTCTACCTCGAGGCGTTCCGACTCCTCTTCGAGATCCTCGGTCCACCCGGATACCTGAAGAGCGGCACGCCCGGAGCGATCCTGCGGGCGCGACTCGAGAACCTCTACCGCGGCATGTTGATCCTCACCTTCGGTGGCGGCACCAACGAAATGCAGCGCGATCTGATCACGATGTTCTCGCTCGGATTCCCGAGGGCGGCCCGCTGATGGACTTCTCCTTCTCCTCCGATCAGAACGAACTGCGCGGCCTGTCCAAGCAGATCCTCGGCGACGTGTGCACACCCGAGCACGTGAAGTCGATCATGACCACCGAGTCGGCCACCGACCTGGCGCTGTGGAAGACCCTCGCCGAAGCTGGACTCGTCGGCATCGGTTTGCCCGAATCGGTGGGCGGTGCCGGACTCGGCATCACCGAAGTCGCCATCGTCCTCGAAGAAATCGGTCGCGTTGCCGCACCGGTCCCCGCGTTCGCAGTGATGGCTCTGGCTGCTCCGGCGCTGGTGGGCAAACCCGAACTTCTGGAGGGTGTCGCATCCGGTGACGTCATCGTCACGGCGGCGATCCACGAACCAGTAGGTGACGCCTACGCACCGGCAACGGTGGTGGCCGATGGTCGTATCACCGGCACCAAGGTGTGCGTTCCGCACGGACTTCTCGCCCGACGCTTCGTGGTCACGGCCGCCGACGGCGTGTACGTGGTGGAAGCCGACGATCCGAACGTGCGCGTCATTCGTCAGGACACCACGAGTGGAGTGCCCGATGCACTGGTGGAGTTCTCCGGCGCCAAGGCCGCCTGCCTGGGCGGACCGGCCGCCGTGGTCGAACTCGTCAACCGCGGCGCCGCTGGCGCATGCGTGATGGTGGCGGGCGCCTGCGATGCCGCTCTGCGTCTCACCGCCGAATACACGAAGTCCCGCCATCAGTTCGACAAGGCCATCGCGACCTTCCAAGCGGTGAGTCAGCGCGCCGGAGATGCCTACATCGACAC
>Ga0255081_1000262_pt1 | contig 13312 bp, 10 predicted proteins | sample Colum_Colum_RepA_FD_188456 | JGI IMG/M metagenome (GOLD analysis project Ga0255081, IMG submission 188456) | Freshwater microbial communities from Columbia River, Oregon, United States - Colum_Colum_RepA_8h | ecosystem: Environmental > Aquatic > Freshwater > River | place: USA: Oregon... | reverse complement strand
AACATGTGACAGAGGAACGCGTTCGATGTTCTCGGCACGTACCGCCAGCATCGTTCCGAAATCTTGTTCGACGATGGCGTTCACCGCTTCAAGACCAAGGCGCGTACATAACACTCGGTCGAATGCGCACGGTGTGCCCCCTCGCTGAACAAGACCAATCTGGACAACTCGCGTGTCAAAGCCGGTCAACCGTTCAATCTCGTGTGCAACGGCGACGCTGATGCCGCCCAACTTTGGTCGACCTATGTGATCGGTTCCGTACTCGGGCAACGGAAAATCACCGTTCGCAGGCGTGGCACCTTCGGCGACGACAACAAGCGACGCTTGGCGCCCGCGGGCGTGTCGACGGCGCACGAGGTCGGCAACTACGTCAATGTCAAATGGTCGCTCAGGTACGAGAATCACCGTTGCTCCCCCAGCAATTCCTGATTGCAACGCAATCCATCCGGCGTCACGTCCCATCACCTCAATCACGACTACGCGATCATGGCTCTCTGCGGTTGAGTGCAGTCGGTCAATCGCATCGGTGGCGATTTGCACTGCTGTTGTGAATCCGAAACACACATCTGTTCCAACCACGTCATTGTCAATCGTCTTCGGAATACCAATCACTGGAAGTCCTTCTTCCGAATGAAGCCGTGAAGCGACAGTCAGCGAACCATTGCCTCCGATGACGACAAGTGCGTCGAGACCACGGACCCGCATCGTCTCTTTTACTCGCCGGACTCCGTCAGGTTGGTCGTATGGTCCGCCTCGACGCGTACCGAGAATCGTTCCGCCACGAGGGAGAGTGCCACGCACCGCATCGATTGTGAGCGGTATGGCACGGTCGTCCATGACACCATCCCATGCGTCATAAAACCCAACCACTTCAGCCCCGTGAATTGCGATCGCTGAACGAGTGAGTGCACGAATAACCGCATTCAGCCCAGGGCAGTCACCGCCACCCGTGAGCACACCGATTTTCATATAGCCAACCTACAAATGGCTCAGGCCATCAGTGGGTGGCGAAAAGTACCTACGTTGCCCTGAACGTGATGGTTCCGGCACCGTTCGGTGTGCACGACAATGTCTTGGCATCGGTGTTGACACATGTCGCCGGATTCGGATTACTCGCCGACACGACCGTGATTGCGCTTCCTGCACTTGTGATGGTGAATGCAGAACTTGCCGAGATGGTGCAGTTCGATCCGGGGCCGTAGCTACCGTTGCAATTGCCAGCGTTAGCGAACGTATGACCTACTCCTGAAGAGCTGTCCGACGTCGCAGTGATGGAGAAGCTAGTACTTCCACCAGAAGAGCCAGAGCCCGAGCTTCCACTGCCGGACGAGCCACTGTTGCCGGACGAGCCACTGTTTCCAGATGAGCCACTGTTGTTGCTGCTACCCGTCCACGCGGATGAGAAGAGCTGCAACTGCACACCAGCGCGGTTGTAACCACTCGTCATCGGTGCACCCACGCCAGCCAGTACAACTTCCAACTTCGCGAACTGATCAGCGTTGAACGCCGACCAGAAGGCATCGAATGTGCTGTGACTAGTCCCGAATGTCTTCCAGATCGGTGTTGTTCCCTTGCCGCCGTTGTCTGTGCGCTGCAGTGCAGTCTGCAGACAATTCTTGACGTCAAGCGTGAAACTCAAGTCGTCGTCAGCAGCCGTGTCCGCAGAGTCGTCCTTGATTGGCCAGAACTGGTTGGCCAGACCATCTTGGGCACCGTATTGCGTTGCAGATCCCTTGAGCGTCGAAGAAAGCCCCGTGTAGTTGGTGGCATAGTCCTCTGCCCCGCAACCAATCTCAGAGCCTTGTGGCCTGTACATCTGATTGCCTAGGTACAACTGCTCGAAGGTCACGCCGTAATTGAGATTGTGCTGCGGAATGAGCGAGCCGGAGCTGGCAGATTCACCCTCCAACACCAAACGCTGTGGTCGGTAGAAGGTGAGAGGCAACTTGCCGCTCGCGTCGAGTTGCAGTGTTCCAGCCGCCACTCGATCCGTCGCGTTGGTTCCCGCCGACTTCACGTACGGAACGGTCATGAGGAAGGGGCTGACGGTCATTGTGTACACCGTGTCGACGCCACCTTTCACGACATGCAATTGCAACACGTCATTGGCGCGAATGGCGGTGAAAACGTCGTCCCCACTCCACGCAGGTGTGAGGTTGGCACCCCAAATGTGGTCCGTGCGACCTCCGCCAGTGTTTCGCGAGAACCGGAACAAACCGTTTTTCTTTGCTGCTTCGACAGTGGTCGGCACACCGGTGCCACTTGAATAGTCGCTGCTCGCGAACGTGTTCCAAGAGAGACCTGTCTGGTTGCTCGGGCCGCCCTCACTGAAACCAGAGATCTTCGCAGTTGGCGTGAACTGTCCGGACGTGTCACACCACTTGATTCCCGCACACTCAACCCACACGCCGTCTGGGGTGAGCGCGGGGTTCTCTTCCATCGAATTTGTCAACATGCGCTCTTGCAGGAAGATCGAGATACCGAAGCTTCCGCTCGAACTACTTCCGGACAACACCGACTTGATACGACTGATGAGTGCCGCGGTATCTGTTGTGGCACGCGCATTGACGCCTGCCGACTGTTGCAAACGGAAGTCTGCATATGTCATCAGGTTGATCGTGTTCTGCTTACCACCACTCTCAGTGGACTTCTGATCCGTCATGTCGAGAGAGCCGTCACCATTGTCGTCAACGTCGATTGCATTCATCACGCCGTCACAGTCAAGGTCTTGACCGGCCTTCGTACCGTTGAAAAGTGGGTCAAGTGGTCCACCGTCTGGGCATGTTGTGCCGGCCATTGCGTGAACAACTCCCCAACTTGCACCGTTCTTGTGCACGGATGCACCTTTCACAATGACCGTACGACCAGCTGTTCCAGCACCACGTGGCTTACCGGTCTTGTCTGCCGAACGAGAGCCTGCGGTTCCGGCTGCTGTTGAACTTCCTGCGCGATACCAACCAGTGCTCGGGTTCTTGATGGTGCCAAGCGACAATTTGCCCTTGGTGACACCTTTCAACCCGACGATTGACTTGTATTTGCCTGTCGCCTTCTTGCGATTGACTTCCTTCGCAACTTTCAACACCACTGGCCCGAGGTACTTGCCCGTTGCATCGACGGCATGCACTGATGCATTCTTGACTCCACTCGCTGGGACGCCGGCAATCGAGAATGATCCACCAGATGCGCGCGCAGAGAATGTGCGACCGGTCGAGGCGACCAACAACACTTTCGACACAGCAGCGTCAGCGAACTTGCCAGAAACCGTGACGCCGCCGGCAGCATCAATCGGTGCGCCGAACACTGAGACTCCGGCGGCGACCACTGTCGCAACCGCGATGAGATTTCTACGCAGACCCATGGTCGCCCTCCCCTGGGGTCGACTTCCGTGCAGACCCCGTTGACCTTCATCGTACGCTCTCTTACAAGCCTCAGGAAAGAGTCTTCGCAACGTCTTGGCTGGCCGATTTTCTCCAGGAATGAGTCGACGGCCAGCCTTAGTAATGTCGGGCATTACTGCGAGGGCAGCCAGTCACTGGAGGAAATCACCATGGGAACACCAGTCATCATCGAAGCGGGACGCACTCCCATAGGCAAGCGCAACGGCTTTTTTGCCGACACACACGCTGCTCACATCTTGGCCAAAACACAGCAGGGAGTTCTCGAGCGTGCAGGCGTCGACCCACTGTCTGTTGGTCAACTTGTTGGCGGTTGCGTCACTCAAGCAGGCGAGCAGGGCAGCAACGTCACTCGCACCGCGTGGTTGAGCGCGAATATGCCCTATCAAGTCGCATCAACCACCATCGACTGCCAATGCGGATCATCGCAGCAAGCGAACCACATGATTGCGAACCTCATCTCTGCCGGAGCGATTGACAGTGGTATCGCCTGCGGAGTCGAACACATGAGCAAGGTGTGGCTCGGTGCCAACGTTCCCCGTATTGGCGACGAGATGATCAACGGTTCGTCACGACCAGAGCCCTTCCCCTGGGACATGCCTGACCAGTTCGGCGCGGCAGAGCGCATTGCAAATCTCCGCGGAATCACTCGCCAAGAAGTTGACTACCTCGGCTATGTCTCTCAGCAAAAGGCCATTCGTGCGACAGAAGAAGGTCGCTTCGAACGAGAAATCATTCCGGTCGAAGTTGCTGGCGCCGACGGCAAAAACGTGACCGTCGCACGAGACGGTGGCCTTCGCGAGACGACGCTTGAGAATCTCGCAAATTTGAAGCCAGTTCTCCCCGAGGGCATCCACACCGCTGGAAACAGCAGTCAAATCAGTGACGGAGCTGCCGCGGTTTTGTGGATGGATGAGGCTCGGGCAAAGGCCGAAGGTCTCAAGCCACGTGCGCGCATCGTCGCACAATGCCTCGTCGGCAGCGACCCGTATTACCACCTTGACGGACCCGTCGATTCGACAAAGAAGGTCCTCGAGATGGCAGGAATGACCTTGAAAGACATTGACATCGTCGAGATCAACGAGGCTTTTGCTTCAGTCGTGTTGTCATGGGCCAAGGTCTACGGCATCACTCAGGAAGAGCTCACCACAAAGGTGAACGTGAACGGCGGCGCAATCGCACTCGGTCACCCTGTCGGGTCAACGGGTGCTCGCCTCATCACCACTGCACTGCACGAACTAGAGCGGGCTGACAAAGAGTTCGCACTCATCACCATGTGCTGTGGTGGCGCAGTCAGCACCGGCACCATCATTCAGCGCATCTGAGGTTGCGCTCAGTTCATCTATGCCGCGCGACGCATCTGACACCAGGCAACAATTAGTCGACGCCGGAAGGCGTCTCTTTGCGCGAAGTGGCGTGTACCAGACACCTCTGAAGCAGATTGTCGAAGATGCCGGGCAGAAGAATTCGTCCGCGCTGCACTATCACTTCGGCGGAAGAGGCGGTCTCCTAGCAGCAATCCTCGAGACGGGTAACTCGCAAGTCGAAGTTGATCGAAAAGACATGCTCGACTCGTTTGGCGATCGCGCCACGCTCGACCAACTCGTGCAGGCTGTCACGTATCCGCTTGCGCGGCAGATCAAGACTGCTGAAGGTCGTGAATTCATCATCATCATCAGCCAGTTGCAGGACAAGTTCAATCTCTGGGATACCGCGAGTGAGACGCCGGCTCAGGCGCTACGCGCCTTTCTTGCAATCGCTGACAGGCTCGATTCCGAACTCGACGTGCCCACTCGCCGCGAACGCATCGAGCTGTTTCTAGGTCTTGTTGTGTCATCGCTCGGTTCTCGAGCACGTCAGCGCCAGCGTGGCGAAGAACCACCATTGCTGGGCCAGGACTTCATCGAGAACTTGGTGACAATGAGCGTCGGCGCGCTTCAAGCACGCTGAGGACAAGGTTGTCCGAATTAGCGAGCTGAGAGTACGAGACCGAGTCCGGCGCTCGCAATGAGCTGGCGACCTAACTCGTTCACACCACCACCGAAGGTGTTGATCTGCGCTGCACGGGCTGCACGCTCAACTTCACCGTGCAGCATGGCTCCCTTCGAACCCTGCTTCACGTGAGCAGTTGGTCCGAGAATTCCTTGCATTATGCGGTACGACTCGACAGCCTTCTCGGTGCCGAACACTTTCACGGTTGCAGCTTCTGCAGGTCCGAGAGTGTTCTCACTGACAGCCTTCACAAGCTTCCACGTCATGAGACGCGTTGCGTCAAGAAGCGCATGGCAGCGGGCGAGGTCAGCTTGCACCCACGGCAAGTCGATCATCAACTCGTTGTTCGGTCCGCCAGACGGAGTGACCTTCGCCCAATCGGTGACATCGTCAAGCAAGCGCTCGGTGAGCCCCGACAGTGCAGCTAGTCCGACACGCTCATGGTTCAACTGTGCCGTGATGAGCTTCCAACCACCGTTGATTTCACCGACGACGTTGCCCTTCGGCACGCGGACTTCGTTGTAGTACGTCGCTGTCGTGACACCATCACCAACGGTGACAATCGGCGTCCATGAGAAACCTGGAGAATTAGTCGGCACGATGATGATGCTGATGCCCTTGTGCTTCGGAGCATCGGGATCGGTGCGGCAGGCAAGCCACACGTAGTCAGCCTGGTTCGCTCCAGAGGTATACACCTTGTTGCCGTTGATGACCCACTCATCACCGTCGAGCACCGCCGACGTGCGCAAACTCGCGAGGTCGGTTCCTGCCTCTGGCTCGGTGTACCCGATAGCGAAGTTGATCTCGCCCTTCAGAATGCCCGACAAGTACTTCGCCTTGTGCTCTTCGCTGCCGTACGCCATGATCGCTGGTCCAACGGTGTTGACGGTGACGAACGGAAACGGTGCGTGTGCGCGCTGAACTTCGTCAAACAAAATGAATTGATCAGTGGCCGGGCGTCCTTGTCCGCCGTATTCCTTTGGCCAACCAAGTCCGAGCAAGCCGTCCTTGCCCATCTTTGCAATGACATTGCGGAACGGCTCGGGGTTGCCACCACCTTCACCAACGGTCGCTCGAACCTCGGGCGTAAGAAGTGCTGCGAAGTATTCGCGAAGTTCCTTGCGAAGTGCCTGTTGATCCGGAGTCTCTGCCAGGTACATACCGTCTCCCTCGTGCTCTGTGTGACGCACCGCTTAGACGATGTGCCACATGTGACCATGTCGCCCGAGCAACCGGCTCGGGATTGCAATGGCATCGTATGGTACTTTCAATTCTGACGCCTTATCAGAAACCCCATTCCTTACAGGTTTGCCGGGGTTTCGTGGGGGCGAAGCGAAAATCAACTGACCTTTGGAGAGTGTCGTGGCTGGAATGTTGGATGGCAAAGTTGTGGCAGTCACCGGAGCTGGGCGAGGTATCGGGCGCGCTGTCGCCCTCGATTGCGCCAAGGCCGGCGCCACTGTGGTGGTGGCCGATTATGGCGTCTCGATGGACGGGTCGGCCCCAAGCAGCGAGCCCGCCGAAGAAGTGGTGGCCGAGATCAAGGCGGCTGGCGGGAATGCCGTAGCTGTAGCCGGTGACATCTCGACCATGGACAACGCCGAGGCGGTCATGAAGGCGGCGCTGTCATTTAATGGACGCATTGACGGGGTCGTATGCGTCGCGGGAATTCTGCGCGAGCGCATGCTCTTCAACATGGAAGAGTCCGAATGGGATGACGTCATTCGCGTTCACCTTCGCGGCACGTTCACCATGTACCGACAAGCCTCCGCAATCATGCGTAAGCAAGAAGGTGGCGGAAGCCTCGTCGCGTTCACCTCAGGAGTGTGGGCACTCGGGTCCGTCTCGCAGCCGAACTACGCAGCGGCGAAAGGTGGCATCGTGTCGTTCAACTATGCGGCCGCCCTCTCGCTGGCCCGTTACGGCGTGCGCAGCAACGTCATCGCACCTGTCGCACGCACACGCATGTCGGCGAATGTGCCGTCGTCACTGAAGGAAATTGGCGACGCCGAGGACGTCTCTCCAATGGCTGTGTACCTATTGTCCGACCAGTCAAAGAACGTCACCGGTCAGGTGTACACCGTTGTCGGAAACAAGATCGCAGTTTGGGCCCAACCGAAAGAAGTTCGTTCCATGTACACGAACGGCCGCTGGAGCCCAGAAGAGATCGCCGAACACTTAGAGAGCACCGTCGGAGTCGAAGAACTACCGTTCATGGCCACCATCGAGGCTCAGCGAGCAGCTGCCGCTGCGGGTACCAAGCCGAACGCCTGACATGTCCGACGTGGTGATCATCCCCGATGATGACGAAGAATTTCGTCAGGTTGCGAAGGCCTGGCTGGCGGACAACGTTGTCGGTGAATTTGCAGAACTGAAAGGCCGTGGCGGACCTGGTGACGAAGAAGTCGGTTTCGACATTCGCGTCGCATGGGAGAAAGTTCTCGGTGCAGCAGGCTGGATCGGTCTCGGCTGGCCCGAAGAATTTGGCGGACGTGGCGCGAGCGTCAGCAAGCAGATCATCTGGGCCGAGGAATACACGCGTGCGCAGGCACCAGCGCGCACGAATCACATGGGTGAGAACTTGCTCGGCCCAACACTCATTGAATACGGCACACCAGAGCAGTGCAAGCGATTCTTGCCGGGAATTCTCTCGGGCGATGAGCGTTGGTGTCAGGGATATAGCGAACCGAATGCTGGCAGCGACTTAGCGAACGTGCAGACCAAAGCCCGTCTCGATGGCGAAGAGTGGGTCATTAATGGCCAAAAAGTGTGGACATCGCTCGCCCACGTGAGCCATTGGTGCTTCGTCGTTGCTCGCACGGAAGAAGGCTCCCAGCGCCACAAGGGCCTCACATTCCTCCTGGTACCGATGAACCAACCGGGCGTAGAAGTTCGCCCAATTATCCAGATAACTGGTGGCGGCGAGTTCAACGAGACGTTCTTCACCGATGCTCGCACTTCAAAGGACCTCATCGTCGGCGAACCCGGTAACGGCTGGGGCGTCGCAATGGGACTACTCGCACTGGAACGTGGCATCAGCACGCTGGCACAACAGGTCGGCTTCGAGCGCGAACTTGAGACCATCACTGATCTCGCGCGAAAGAACGGTGCCGCAAAAGACGCGGTCATGCGTCAGCGTCTGGCCGATTCATGGACCGGACTTCAGTTGATGAAATGGAACGCGTTGAGGTCAATGTCTGGTGGAGTGCCCGGACCCGAAGCCAGCATCTCGAAGCTGTTCTGGTCGTCGTGGCACCGTGATCTTGGTGAACTTGCAGTTGATGTCATCGGCACTGATGCGCTGGTGTTCGAAGGTGAAGAGATGACCCTCGAGCAGAAGTTGTTCCTCTACACACGTAGCGACACCATCTACGGTGGCTCAAACCAAGTTCAGCGGAACATCTTGGGAGAACGAGTTCTCGGACTACCTAAAGAGCCCGCGCTCTAGACCTGCTTTATCTGCAACATCGACATCGACTGAACGTCACAATCGGGAGGACCCCAATGACATCTGTTCCTACTTACGTGCAAGGTCACGGCCTCTTGAAAGACAAGGGAGTCCTCATCACTGCCGCAGCTGGAACCGGAATCGGTGCTGCGACCGCACGACGCTGCAAGGAAGAGGGCGCCCGAGTCGTCATTTCTGACAAGCATGAGCGCCGTTTGGCGGAGACTGCCGAAGAACTAGGAGTGATCGGAATCCCGTGCGACGTCACAAATGAAGACGACGTACAGCGACTCGTGCGCGATGCCGCCAAAGAGCTGGGCGGTATCGACGTTCTCGTCAACAACGCGGGCCTTGGTGGTAGCGCCGAGATCCACACCATGACCGATGATCAGTGGAACATCGTGCTGGAAGTAACGCTCACAGGCACCTTCCGTATGACGCGAGCAGCACTCAATCACATGTACCCGCGTGGCAAGGGAGTCATCGTCAACAACGCATCGGTACTTGGCTGGCGCGCCCAAAAAGAGCAGGCCCACTATGCAGCAGCAAAAGCTGGTGTTATGGCGCTCACACGAGCGACGGCAATGGAAGCAGCCGAGCGAGGCATCCGCGTCAATGCAGTCTCACCTTCGCTCGCAATGCATGCATTCCTCAGCAAGGTGACCACTGACGAGTTGTTGGCTGAGCTCACCTCACGTGAGGCGTTCGGTCGTGCAGCCGAGCCGTGGGAGATTTCAAACGTCATCGTGTTCCTGGCGAGTGACTACTCGAGTTACATGACCGGCGAAGTGTTGTCGGTCAGTAACCAACACGCCTGATCTCAGATCTTCGACGTACCGTCTGCGTTCACTCTGTCTGCGCGCAACGCACTGCGTCGCACTTTGCCAGCGTCGTCACGCAGAGACTCGCTCATGATCTCAAACGTGCGCGGAATCTTGTAACGAACAAGACGCTCGGCAAGAAACGCTCGCAGTTGGTCAAGGTCAACCGTCTCGCCGGGAGCCAAGTAGATGAGTCCATGCACCTTGCTTCCTAAGTCTTCATCTGGAAGTCCGATGGCAGCCGAGCTGGAAATCGCCGGATGCTCTTCCATTGCTGCTTCGATTTCTGCGGGATAGATGTTTGCACCACCCGAGAGGATCATGTCGGACAGACGATCCGACAAATACACATAGCCATCTGCGTCCATGTAACCCATGTCGCCAAGTGACTCCCAGCCATCGCTGCTCTTCTTCGGCTCAGCACCGATGTACTTATAGGTCTCACGGCCTGCGGGGGGCCGCATGTAGATCTCGCCCACAGTTCCTGGCTCTACCTGATTGCCGTTGTCGTCAAGCACCTTCATCTCACCGATGACGCACCGTCCAACCGAACCCTTGTGCGCCATCCAATCATCACCGCGGATGATCGTTACCGCCTGAGCTTCAGTGCCGGCATACAACTCGAAGATGCGCTCTCCCCCAAGCCATTCAATCCAAGCTTCTTTCAGCCACATCGGACAAGGTGCTGCCATGTGCCAGATGACGCGCAACGATGACATGTCGAACGACTCTCGGTCGGCGACGCGCCACATGCGCAGCATCATCGTCGGAACAAGCAGCATCCAGTCAGCTCTGTGTTCTTGAATCCCTTGCATCGTCTTCTCCGCGTCGAAGCGCGACATGGTGACGACGTGGTTTCCGTTCGCAAGACCACGAGACGAATACGAAAAAGGCGCGTTGTGATACATCGGCCCTGGAACCATCATCACACCGTTGCGCTGCACACCTTGCCCGGGGTCGCCCTCATCGTCGAGCACGCCTGGGTCGCTGGCAACAATCAACTTCGGTCGACCCGTGCTTCCACCAGATGTCGGCGCCTTCCATGCCGGCGGAATCTTGTCCTCGAGCGGCGCATCGGAGAGCGACTCATCCGGCATCCAGTCGAGCGCAAGACAGGGGCGGCCAGGGTGCGCTTCGCTGTCCGCTCCGACAACAATTGGCGAATTCGCAAGTTGGACAATTGCCTGTCGTTCACGTATCGGAAGTCGCGGCGACACAGGCTGCGGAACTGCTCCGAGTTTCCAAACCGCAAAGGCCGCTGCGTAGAACTTCGCTGAGTTTGGAAGGCCGATGGTGACGTAGTCACCTTGTTTCACACCCATTGCTTGGAATTCGCGAGCCATCCGATTGGCGAGCGACTCGAGTTCCGCGCGCGTGGTGGTGACGCCATCAGACGTGACGGCCGGCCGATTCGGATCTGCTGCCGCGATGTTGGTGAGTGCCTTGCCGAGAGAGACGATTGCCATGACGCGACTGTAGTGACTTGCGGTAAACCGTCGGTCAGTCGGCGCCGAGGTAGGCAGGGCGATCGCCACCACCGTGCAACACAATGTTTGCCCCGGTCACATAGGACGCGGCGTCACTTGCCAAATAGGCACAGGCGTTCGCGATGTCGCTTGGCACCGCCATTCGACCCATCGGAATGGTCGATTCGATGCGTGCCACATTGTCGGCATCGCCGTAGTGAACGTGTGCCTGCGAGGTGTACACAAGTCCTGACGTCACCATATTCACGCGCACTTTCGGTGCCCACTCTTGCGCAACGGTATTCGTGTAGTTCAACAAGCCGGCTTTTGCAGCACCATATGCCGCGGTGGTCGGTGCTGGACGAAGTGCGACAACACTTCCGATGTTGACGATTGCACCACCATCACCAAGTTGCATGTGGTGGTTCGCGCGCTGAGCGCAGTAGATGGCAGAGAACAAGTTGAGTGCGACGATCCGTTCGGTGAATCGAGGCGAGGCTGAAGTCGAGTCTGCGGGTGGTGACCCTCCCGCGTTGTTCACCAGAACATCGATACGACCAAATTCAGCAACGACATCATCGACCAGTTTCCATGCATCTTCACCATTGCGAAGGTCGACAGAATGAAAGGTCCACGATGTCGGAAGATCATCGACCGGGGTGCGCGCACAGACCACAATGCGCGAGCCGTCGGCCTCAAGACGTTCACCGATGCCTCGACCAATGCCTTTGGTTCCGCCGGTGATGAGAACGACTTTGTCGCGCAACTCGGGATACGTCACGACAGTGAATCCTAGTGCGTAAGTGCTCTCACACGTTTAGAAGACCACAGTCGCGCGGGAGTAACCTCGGAAACCATGGGTATTTCGCATTCAGTAGGTGCCGACGGCATCGCCGAAGTCGTGATGGACTGCCCGCCGGTCAACGCACTCACCGTTGCCCAGTGGTTCGAAGTCGCCGACACGGTCACAGCTCTCGGTCGAGACAAGAAGGTGCGAGTGGTCATCTTGCGCGCCGAAGGCAAGGGCTTCAATGCCGGCGTCGATATCAAAGAGATGCAGAACACCACTGGCTTTGATGCCCTCATCGGCGCAAACAAGGGATGCTTCGCTGCGTTCGCAGCCGTCTACGAGTGTCCGGTACCAGTGATCTCCGTGGTCAATGGTTTCTGTGTCGGTGGCGGAATCGGACTCGTCGGCAACTCCGACATCATTGTCGCAAGCGATGACGCATTCTTCGGGCTTCCGGAAGTCGACCGTGGTGCCCTCGGAGCCGCGACCCACCTCGCACGTTTGGTTCCTCAGCACAAGATGCGAGCGATGGTCTATACCGCCCAAAACGTAAGCGCACAAGAGCTGCACCAGTTCGGTAGCGTGCATTCGATTGTTCCCCGCGCACAACTTCGTGACGAAGCCATGCGCATTGCCAAGAGCATCGCCGAGAAGTCACCGACGGTCATGCGTGCTGCAAAAGAGAGCCTGAACGGCATTGATCTGTGGGACGTAAAGAAGAGCTACCGATTCGAGCAAGGGTTCACCTTCGAGCTCAACTTGTCTGGGGTCTCCGACGAACTACGTGATGCATTTGTCGACAAGCGTGACGCTGACACGTCGAAGTGATCAGTTAGACGACACCGCAGACGACACCGAAAAAGATTGAGGACAACATGGCCCGAGACAAACGAATAACACTTGATGAGGCAGCAGGTCAGGTGAAGAGCGGCATGACCATCGGCATCGGCGGATGGGGCTCTCGCCGCAAACCCATGTCTCTGGTACGAGCACTCCTTCGTACCGATGCGAAAGACCTCACCGTCGTGTCATACGGCGGGCCCGACGTCGGCTTGCTGTGTGCGGCTGGCAAGGTGAAGAAAGTGGTGTACGGCTTCGTGTCACTCGACTCGATCGCGCTCGAGCCACATTTCCGGTCGGCACGACAGAATGGCTCGATCGCCCAGTGTGTCGAGTACGACGAGGGCATGTTGCAGTGGGCTTTATACGCAGCAAGCCTGCGCCTACCATTTCTGCCCACCCGAGCCGGACTCGGTAGCGATGTGACAGTTGTGAACCCGCAGTTGCGAACGGTGACTTCGCCGTACGCAGACGGTGAAGAACTGTTGGCCGTTCCGGCGCTTCAGCTCGATGCGGCATTCGTCCACCTGAATCGCGCGGACGTGCACGGGAACGCGCAG
>Ga0255081_1000261_pt1 | contig 13318 bp, 15 predicted proteins | sample Colum_Colum_RepA_FD_188456 | JGI IMG/M metagenome (GOLD analysis project Ga0255081, IMG submission 188456) | Freshwater microbial communities from Columbia River, Oregon, United States - Colum_Colum_RepA_8h | ecosystem: Environmental > Aquatic > Freshwater > River | place: USA: Oregon... | reverse complement strand
CCCAGTACTCGAACAATTCCCCATCTGCGGTGGCATCGGGAATGAGCGACCGAGGATGATCACCGAGACGAGCGAACAGCGGCAACTCTTGACTGCGTACCAACACGTTCACTGAGTCGATCTGAATGACTCCGACGGCGTCAAACACCTTGCGTAAGTGCCGACGGTCTATGCGCCCCGACGGACGCGATGTGTCAAGTCCTTGTGCGGCCACCGCCATGCGGCGAGCGGCAGCGGCACTGACTTCGCGGGTCAATCGGCGACGGTGATGGTGACGCTGTTGATGACAACGTCAGTCAGTGGACGATCATTTCGATCGGTCTCGACCTTCTGCATTGCATCGACGATTTCGAGACCTTTCACGACTTGACCGAACAATGCGTACTGCGGTGGAAGTTGCACTCCGCTTTGTCCGCTGATGAGGAAGAACTGCGAACCGTTTGTATTCGGTCCGGCATTTGCCATTGCGAGTGAACCAACCTGATACTGACCAGGCTTTGGCAGCTCGTCGTCGAAGCGGTAGCCAGGACCGCCACGACCGGTGCCGGTGGGGTCGCCACCCTGACACACGAAGCCACTGATGATGCGATGAAAGATGATGCCGTCGTAGTACTTGTAACCGGCGAGAAACACGAAGTTGTTGACCGTCTTCGGCGCCTTCACCGCGTCGAGCGCGATGACCAGGGTTCCCATCGATGTCTCCATAGTTGCGGTGTAACGCTTGTTCGGGTCGATTCCCATCTCGGGAACATCAGAGAACTTCTGTGTCTGTTGAGTGGAACCATCGAGTGCGGGGAAGGGATAAGGCATGCCCTGCACGCTACAAGCCGATTGATATGCATCAGACGGCGCGACTCGCCTACCCTTACCAGGTGTCGATGAACGAGAACCCTCCCACTCCGCAGAGCAACATCGACCTGGTCGGCATCGAGCAAGACCTCGCCGACGTTGAAATCGCCTTGTCGCGTCTCGAAGCCGGCACCTACTGGACGTGCGAAGTCACGGGCAACGACATTCCCGATTCAGTGCTTGAGCAACGTCCGACCTCGCGCGTCGCGAACCCACAACGCTGATTGCCGCAAATCATCGCGCAATTGCGCGACGGCTCAGTTCTCGCGCAGTTTTGCCAACAGGCGAAGAATCTCGAGATACAGCCACACCAGTGTGACAAGCAGACTGAGTGCACAGAACCACTCCATGTATGCAGGCATCTTGTTCTTCTCGGCCCAGTCGATCATGTCGAAGTCGAGCGCCAAGTTGAATGCTGCAAGTCCCGCAACAAACACACTGAAGAGGATGCCGAAGCCCGATGCACTGCTGATGAACGAAGGTGTGGCACCGAAAATGCTGAAGATCATCGACACTAAGTAGAACACTGCAACACCGACCGTGAGCCCCATGACGGTGCGGCGGAATCGGTTCGTGACCTTGATGATTCCGGTGCGGTACATGAACAACATGCCGAAGAAAACCGCTGCAGTGACACCGACTGCCTGCAACACGATGCCGCTGTATTGGGCGTCGTATGCGCGACTAATGGCACCAAGTACAACACCTTCAGCAATCGCATACACCGGTGCAAGAAAACGCGACAGTACCGGCTTGAACGTGGCGACAAGCATTGACACAAGTCCGACAATGAAACCGCCCAACACCCAACTGACTGGAAAGTTCAATGTTGTCGTTGACTCACCCGTTGCCGATGTCGAGCTGACAACGTCGACCTGTGTCCACGTGATTGCCGCTGATGCAACAAGCAGCAATAGCAGCATGATGGTTGCGCTCGCTGTGCCACGTGCAGTCATCACGCCGCCGTGCCATGTGGTGACCGGACCATCAGAAACTGGTGGCGCCCAGGTTCCTGCGGTGGCTGTCGGCTGACCATTCGGTGCCGCCCATCCGGCATCACCTTCGGTTCGAGTTGCCACCCGAGTCATCGTTTTTTCATTGAGGAGAGGGTTCGACATGCAAGAAGAGTAACGAGAATTCACAACCTCTGCCTGTTGAAGCGCCACGAATGTCGCCACTTCACGAACTTCTGGCCTCCCCTGTGGTTGCGACACGGGCCGTCGGTATCCTTCCCCTATTCGGCCCCGGCGGGGTGGCCGGTGAGACAGTTCGGAGTCAGCGTGGCGAAGGATCGTGTGGATCGCGACGAAGAAGACCTAGTACGTCTCTATCTGACTGATATCGGTCAATACACACTTCTCACGAAAGACGATGAAGTCCGCCTCGCAAAGGCCATTGAAGCCGGCAAAGCTGCTGGCGAAGAACTTGCAGCCACCAAGAATGTCACCGTCGCCAAGCGTCGCGAACTGAAGAAGATCATTCGTGAAGGCGAAATTGCAGAGCGTGCATTCGTGCAGTCAAACCTGCGCCTCGTGGTCTCCATCGCAAAGAAGTACCAGGCATCTGGTCTTCCCCTCCTCGATCTCATCCAAGAAGGAAACCTCGGCCTCATGCACGCCGTCGAAAAGTTCGACTGGCGTAAAGGCTTCAAGTTCTCCACGTATGCAACATGGTGGATCCGCCAAGCCATCACGCGCGGTATTGCCAACACCGGTCGCACCATCCGCCTTCCAGTGCATGCCGGCGACACTCTCGCTCGTCTGCAGAAGGCCCGCTCGCGCCTCGAGTTGAAGTACGGACGTCCCGCCACCCTGGCCGAGTTGGCCAAAGAAGTCGAGATGCCAGAAGACAAGGTCACCGAAGCATTGCGTTTCGCCGCTGAGCCGTTGTCTCTCTCCGAGCCATTGCGCGAAGACGGCGATGCCGAGTTGGGTGACGTCGTTGAAGACCGCTCAGCAGTGTCACCGTTCGAAGAAGCCGCCACTTCGTTGTTGCCTGAAGAAATTCAGCGACTGCTCGCACCGCTCGACGAGCGCGAGCGCGAAATCTTGAAACTGCGTTTCGGCCTCGACGGCAAGGGTGAGCCGCGCACGCTCGAAGAAGTTGGCGAACACTTCAACCTCACACGTGAGCGTATTCGTCAGATTGAGGCTCGTGCGATGAGCAAGTTGCGTCATCCCAGTTCCGACACTGGCGCACGCGACCTACTGTCCGTCTAGTTCGTCACTTCACGACACAGTCGTCGGCGGAAACGCCGTGCGACGAACGCCATCAATGACGCCGACAATTCCGGCTGCCAACATCACCGGCACGAGAATGCGCACGATCCACTCAACATCGTCTGCGCCAGGAATGTACGCCGCTTGCACATAGATGCGTGCCAGCCAGGCGCCAATCACCAACGACAGTCCGGCACCTGCGACGAACGCAGGGGCGGCGACCGAATCGGAGCGACGTGAGCGCAAGAACACAGACACCATCGCCGCAATTGCGGCGACTGCACCGAAACCGAACAACAAAGGTGCCGGACGAGCAGCGCTTGGAAGGCCGATCATCTGCCATGCACCATTTGAGAGGGCCAGGGAACCAACTATGAACAATGCGAGGTCGACAATCGATTGCGGACGAAGTGAAACGAGTGCAATGGCGATGACTGCGAGCAACCCGAATACCCACCACCAAGCACCAGCTCGTTCGCGCAGATACATCTCACCACGAAGGTCGGTGGCAACTCCGTTGACAGTAATAGGTACCACCCAGTCCTGAATCTTGCCGCGTGCATCAATGATCGCTGGGGGCTTCGGGCTCATCCAGTGTGAGCGATGGTCGTGCCACATGGCAGTGCCATCTGTGCCGACCTTCTGCCACTCGGTCTCTGTTGTCGAAAACTTCGATTCATCAGCCGCTTCGCTTGAGTTTCCATAGCGCGATTCATTCATCGCCCGAGTGATGGAACGATCATTTACCCACACCGTGCCGTCGGCCTCGATGCGAATGTATGGCTCGCTCTCGTACCCTGACACCTCGACCTTCACGCCGTCACTGCGCACTCGCAAGAAAGAGTCGAAGCCCACGATGTCGACACGCACCCGACTTGGCAAATCGGGCGTCACCGAGGTGATGATGCTTTCCGTGTCGCGTGCACCGGCAGCATTGCCATCGCCGGCAAGACCGGGCACAAGCGACAAGAGCGACAAGGTCGCCGTCATCATCGCCGCGAGCACCGCCATACGTCTGACCGTACCGTTTCGAGGCTGGTCAACACCGGCTGGCTCCGTAATGTTGCAACGTGACCTCTGCCTCTGAACCACACCTCGTGCTACTGAGCGACACGGTGTGGGAGCGCTACAGCGACCGCATTCTGAGCGCTGACCCGACAGTCACCCCCGTCATCTACACCGGCCCCGAGCAACTGCCTGATGATCTCGTTGCCGATGTTCGTAGTGCATGCTTCAGCGACGACTGTTGGCCCGACCGCACTCTTGGCATCATGCGCTCTGCCGTTGCGGCACCGAATCTGAAATGGCTACACACGTTCTCCACCGGCGTCGATAGTCCGATCTTCCGCTCGTTTGTCGAACGCGGTGTGCGCCTTACCAATTCGGCAGGAACAGCAGCCTCGCCCATCGCTCAAACCGTGATGATGTACATGCTTGCGCATAGTCGTGACTTCAAAGGTTTTGTGCGTCAACAACAACAACATGAATGGACCATGCACCGCTTTGTCGAGCTCGAAGGCTCTTCATTGCTTGTCGTCGGTGTTGGACCCATCGGGCAAGAGATCATCCGACTCGCACAGGCCTTCAACATGAATGTCACTGCAGCTCGACGCACAGTCATCGGTTTTCAACCGTGTCCAGTAGTTCCGTTGTCGAAACTGCACGAGGCGCTCGCCCATGCCGACTATGTGGCTGTTGCACTTCCGCTCAATGACGACACGCGCAACATCATCGATGCCGACGCACTTGCCGCGATGAAGCCCGGTTCGTTCTTCATGAACGTCGGACGCGGTGAGTTGGTCGACGAACCTGCGCTCATCGATGCACTCAGTCGCGGCCACCTCGCTGGCGCGGGTCTCGATGTATTTGCGGTCGAACCATTGCCGTCAGACAGCCCACTGTGGGACATGGAGAACGTAATCATCACGCCACATTCGAGTGGCACTTCGACACTCATCAGTGAACGCGCAATCGACATCTTCATTGACAACCTGTCAAACCTCGCTCGCGGTGCGCAATTGCGCAACGAAGTCGTGTTCTGAGACTTCTCACACACCTCCTCTCCGTTTCCTGAGCGAGGCTCACACATCGCCGCAGACCCGACAAGGAGGCTGTGGTGTATCTGTTCCATTCGAGCAAAGGTGGCAATGGCACGACTGTGGTAACCGCCGCGTGCGCACTGTCTGAAGTGGCGCAGCGCCCTCGTGCCGTGCTTGTCGACTTGTGCGGAGACATCCCAGCGGTGCTCGGCATGGCTGAGCCGGTGGGGCCAGGTGTGAACGATTGGCTTGCGGAGAACTCCACCGCTGACGCTGACACGCTGCTTCGTTGCGGAACCACCATTGAAAACGGACTGCTCGTCATTCATCGCGGTGCAGACATAGTTGAAGGCACACCACGTTGGGCACTTCTCGCTGCCACCCTCGCCACGCTTCCAGCAGCAGTGTTCGTTGATGCGGGCACGCGCATTATTGGTGACGACATGTCACAACGTGCACAGCGCAACATCCTCGTCACCAAACCGTGTTACCTGTCGCTTCGTCGCGCCACCTTCGTGCGCCGACCATCGCACGTGGTGGTCGTCAACGAATCTGGCAGAGCGCTCACTTCGAAAGACGTCGAGTCGGTGTTGGCTGTGCCAGTGATTGCCACAATTCCTGCCGACCCTGCAGTGTCTCGAGCTGTCGATGCCGGGCTCTTCCCCGCTCGCTGTGTGCAATTGCTGGGCAAACACCTGCCGCAGATGTGAACTCCATGACCACGGCTCCACTGAGCTCGCTCATTCCCGGTGGGCTCGGCTCGTTGCAAACCTTGTGTGATGACTCGTCGATCACTGAAGTGATGGTCGTTGCTGGGCGCCATGTGTGGGTTGAACAACGCGGCCACCTTCGTCGCGCTGGCGAGTTGATGCAAGGTGAATTCGACATCTTGGTTGAGCGATTGCTGCGCTCTTCGCGTCGTCGTGTCGACGTCATGTCACCGATCGTCGAAGCCAGACTTCCTGACAACTCTCGACTGTGCGTAGTGCTGCCACCCGTGTCAGTCGACGGTGGCTCACTGAACATCAGACGGTTTTCTTCAACCGTTCGCGATCTTGAACAGTTCTGTACGCAGCGCGAGGCAGCAATTCTTCGACAAGCAGTGTGCGAACAGCGAAACATCGTGGTGTCAGGGGCAACTTCTTCGGGGAAGACGTCACTTCTCGCCTCGCTGGCCACACTCATCGACGACTCTGAACGCGTCGTATGCATCGAAGACACCGCCGAGTTGCCGTTGCACTGTGGTCATCTTGTGCGCCTCGAAGGACGGCCGGCAAATGTCGAAGGGAATGGCCGCATCACCATGCAGACCCTCGTGCGCACGGCACTGCGACTGCGACCAGATCGCATCGTGGTCGGTGAGGTACGGGGTGAAGAAGTAGTCGACATGTTGACTGCATTGCACACAGGACATCGCGGATGTTGGACTACCTGCCATTCCACGTCTTTGCACGACACACCCCGACGCCTCGCCACCATGGCGCTTAGCAATCACCGTGGCTGGAACTCAGACGTCGCAAACGACATGGTGCGTAGCTCTGTTGACGTCATTGTGCACATGCAGAGACACGGTGAACAGCGTTCAGTTGCAGCCATTGGCGCATTTGAGGCCATGTCTGACGGCAACCTTCGACTTATTCGCATCGACGACTGAATGCCTTGCTCATGTTCAATCCCGTCTTCGTCATGGTTGCTGCGATGGCTGCATTCATCGGTGTCCACTTGGCAATATGCCACCCACTTCTTGTCGCATGTGACCGCTCGGTGGCACGGCGACGTATGGGTATGGCATCCCACGTATCAATGAGCAGCAAAAGTGTCGACCACCAAATGGCAGCTGATGTGCTTCAGTCGGTAGCGAGTCGTATGCGCACCGGCGTGTCCATCGCTGAAGCTTTCGGTGATGAATGTGTCAATGCACACGTTCACCCCGACGCACTGAACGCCGTCATTGGTGCTCACACGTCACGCATCACGTCGCCGGCCGAGCTTGATCTGCGAGCAGCTCATCACCGCTCGCTACACCTCATGACAAGTGACGTTCGTGTACACACCGCGCAGGCTCGCGCGTCAGCAAAAGTCCTCACGGTCGCTCCTGTTGCGTTCCTGACAATTCTCATGACGGGGAGTCCGTCCCTTCGTTCGCGCCTAATGAATTCTCCCGCGCTCATCGCCGCCGTCGTCCTCGGACTGGTCATTAATCACGGCGCTCGAAGCTGGATGTCACGACTGATCGACGGTGCAAGTCGCATCGACGATCACGACGAAGCAATCACCGACATTCACTCACAGGTGTCTGTCGCCTTGACTGCTGGACACACCATCACAGACGCTCTCGTCATTGCCCACAGTGAATGTGGGGCACGCGCGAGAGAAATGCTCGAGCAAACAGTTCAGCGGCTTACGACTGGGGGTTCACTCGCCGATTCACTCACGTTGCTCGGTTCCGACGCCCGCCTTCGTCCACTCACACGAGTGCTGACCGACAGTCAACGTCACGGCACACCAGTGACTCAGATCGCCGAACAACTGACCTCCGTTGCACACCACCTGCGTCGCAGCATCATCGATGAGCGCATTCGTCGCCTGCCTGTGCGTCTGGCTGCACCTCTTATTGTCGGCGTGTTGCCTGCATTCATTCTGCTTGCAGTCATGCCACTTATCGCCGCATCGATGGGCTCATTCGACTTCGCACCTCAAGAGATGTGACCCACACATCATGCACATCAATTGTTCGTCAAATGAGAGGACACACATGAGCGACAACATCAATCACACTTCTCCACGTGATCGCGGCCAAGCCACCACCGAGTATGCGCTCATCTTGCTGGTCGCAGCGGTCATTAGTCTTGCAGTCATTGCTTGGGCCACCACCGGTGGCGGAGCGGGCAAGATTGGCGGGCTCTTCGACAGCATGATCGACCTCATCGTCGAGCGCGCAACATCTACGTTCTGACGCAGACTCGTTGCGTGGAATGCCGCAATGCACGGCGTGGTCAGTCAACCGTTGAGTTTGCACTTCTTCTTCCATTGCTCGTCATGTGCGTTGGCCTGTTACTCACGGTTGTTGCGGTTACACAGGCTCAATTAATGGTTGTCAATGCCTCGCGTAATGCCGTGCGTGCAGCCGTCGTGCATAGTGGTGACCAAGCCCACCAAGCGGCACAATCCGCGGCTGCCGACACCTCATCGTTGCGTCCGCTTCAGGTGACACTGACCACGCAGGGCAACTTTGTCACTGTCGCTGTGTCGGCTCGATGGAGTCTTCCTTTTCCTCTCGTGGGTGCACTCCTCCCCGACATGACACTGCATGCATCCACCACAATGTTCCAGGAGGAAACGGATGCTTCCCCATAAGCAACTAGTTTGTGCTTCTAATGGATCTCGCACTTCGACGAACACTCATTGGCAAGCGCCATGTGCTCATCGTGAGCGGCGACGTTGACTTGCCCACCGTTCCGCGCTTCAACGAACACCTTCTCAAGTTGGTCGCCGATGCACCCGGTGACACCGTTGTCATCGACATCGACGGGGCCGACGTAGTGGATGACTCCGCACTCGGGCTCATTCTTGGTGCTGCAGGTCGCGCCAGGTCGTTGGGCGGCGACGTGGTAGTCGTCGCTACGGGTGAGCGCGTGCGTCAACGTCTATCGGAAAATGGCTTCGATCGAGCCGTCACCGTTTCTTCTTCCATCTCAGACGCCTCGTGATCACCATCTGGGTCTTCGGTGACCAGTTGAACCGAGCAATCGGTGCGTTGAAGGATGCCTCACCATCGACGCACAGGGTGCTCATGGTGGAATCTCGCCTCAAGATCGAATCTCGACCATGGCACGTTCAACGATCGCACTTTTACATCACGTCCATGCGGCGCTTCGCTGACGAGCTTCGCGCTGAGGGTTTCGAGGTGGACTATCGCCGCGCTGACACGATGAGTGCCGGGTTAGACGCACATCGCTTATCGACAAAGCCCGTTTCCGTGATCGCCACCGAGCCGAACAGCTACAGCGCACGCAGACTTCTCGAACGACTCGATGTGCACACAACGGTGTCGGATCAGTTCTTGTGCCACCACAGTGATTTCGCCGAGTGGGCAGTTGGACGAAAGTCATTGAAGATGGAGGATTTCTATCGGCGGCAACGAGCGCGTCTCGGATACCTAATGGATGGTGATTCACCAGTGGGCGGACGGTGGAACTACGACGACGAGAACCGTCAACCACCACCGAAGAAACAGAGCGATTGGCCGTGGCCGTCGCCGCTCGCCGTCGACCTCGACAACATCGACGTTGCGGTGCTCGCCGACTTACCCGACACACACTGGGGCGAGAAGCCATCCGGGTTATGGGCGACGTCACGAGCAGACGCGTTGCGACGACTTGAACACTTCGTTGACAACGTTCTTCCAATGTTCGGCCCCCATGAAGATGCGATGTTGCACGACAACTGGCATCTAGCTCATTCACTGCTGTCGCCGTACATGAACAACGGTCTGTTACTTGCATCTGAGGTGTGCGATGCGGTGCAACGTGCATTCGACATTGGCCGCGTGCCGATTGCGTCTGCGGAAGGATTTATTCGCCAAGTGATTGGTTGGCGCGAATATGTGTGGGGTCTGTATTGGCTATGGATGCCCGACTACGCCTCGGAGAACGCCCTTGGTGCCAAACGACCGCTTCCCCCTGCCTTCACCGACGCCTCTGCCACGAAGATGCGTTGTATCTCGCGATGCGTGGATGACCTTGACAAGCGTGCATACCTGCACCACATCCAACGACTGATGATTCTTGGCAATCTCTCGCTCACTGCCGGCGTGTCGCCTCGTGCGATCACCAACTGGATGTGGGAGTCGTTCATCGACGGCGCTGAATGGGTGATGGTGCCAAATGTGGTCGGAATGTCATTGCACGCAGACGGCGGACGCATGGCCACTAAGCCATACGCAAGTGGTGGTGCATATGTCAGCAAAATGAGTGACTACTGCAAGGGTTGTGCATACGACCGAACGAAACGCGTGGGTGACGATGCGTGCCCGTTCACCACGTTGTACTGGGACTTCTTATTGCGCCATCAAGAGCGCTTTGTGCGCAACCCACGAATGTCCACCCAGGTACGCGCTGCGCAGAAGTTGAGTGACGGTGAAGCTGTACAAAACAGAGCGGCCGATGTCCTGCACATGCTGGACACCGGCCGCTTGTAGTCAGCTGATCAACGCGATGAGGGGAGGGTCAACGTCGACCGCGCTGCGATAGTTAGGCGCTGAATGATGCGCCTTGTGTCGATGGCTGTGAAGTACCCGACATGCCCCGCATGCCATTTTCTCCACCCATACCATGGCCGTGACCGCCACGTCCTCCACGTCCGCCGTGGTGTCCGCGACCACCCATGCCAGGTCCGCCGGCTGGGCGAACACCGTTCACGATGTCATCGAGACGAGTCGTTAGCTCTGCCAGTTTTGCATCGGCCTCTGCTTGTGTGTGCTCGCCAGACGCGACCTCTTCGTCGAGATGTGCCTTTACGTCTGTAGTGATCGCATCCTTCACTTTCTGAATGTCGACGTTCGAGTCCTTGGCGATGTCGGCGAGTGTCTTGCCTGACTGCAACTGAGTCTGAAGCTCTGTTGTCGTGAGACCAAGAGCTTTGGCGACACCTTCAGATGCAATCTTTCCGCCAGGACCACCCTTGCCCATTCCTGGGCCATGAGCTGGACGAACCGTGTTCACGATGGTGTCAAGCTTTGTCTTGAACGCTGCGATCTTTGCATCGACTTCAGCCTGCGTGTGCTTGCCTTCGGCGACTTCTGCTTGTTCTTTGTCGGTGTAGTCCTTCAAGAGTTGGTCCTTGACCTTTTGAATGTCGACGTTCTTCTCACTTGCGACGGTTGCGAACGACTTCGTCTGCAATTCGGTGCGCAATTCAGCGGCGGTGATTCCCAACACTTTGGCCACATTGTCAAGATTCACCGGGCCACCGCGGTGTTCCATGCTGCTGGCATCACCTGTAGTTGTCTGCAGAACCGTCGTGCTGGTGACCACTTGTGCGGAAGCAGTCGACTTGTTCGATGCGGTCGTTTTCTTCGCAGCCTTCTTCTTCAGAATCTTCGCAGCTTTTCCTTGGCTCGAAGTTGCCGCGTTAGCGACACTCGTGACTCCGAATGCTGCTGCACCAGTTCCGACGAGAAGGCCGACCGTGAGAGCAACCTTTGCGATGTTCGACTTGTTCTTCATGTTCAATCTCTTTCATTGTGTGATCCCGGCCGTTCCGGGTGCAAGTACTTTCGGCTTCGTAGGTAAGGAGTAGACCCGAGTTAGGTAAGAACTCTCCAAGAATCCGCCAAAGGCTCTCCCACCCCTGAAAAACAAGGGTTTCGCGGGCTACCTTGGGCTCCGTGAACATCCCGAACGAGGCCCCCACGGTGCTTGTGGCCGAGGACGACCCCTCGGTTCGCAAGGCGGTTGAGCGAGTTCTCGAGCTCGAGAAGTACAACGTCATCTCAGTCAACGACGGTGCGGCCGCACTCGAAGCACTCACCCGCAACTCCATCGATGCAGCGGTGCTCGATGTGATGATGCCGTTTGCTGACGGGCTGACAGTGTGTCGCGAATCGCGACATCGCGGTATTGCGACTCCGATTTTGTTGTTGACTGCACGCCACGAAGTTGGTGATCGCGTGGCCGGCCTTGACGCCGGTGCAGATGATTACCTCGTTAAGCCCTTCGCTGTTGATGAATTGCTCGCGCGCGTAAGAGCATTGCTACGACGCAATAGTGTGCTCACGGCGAGTGCTGTTCTGCGGGTCGCCGACATGACTCTTGACCCGCAGCGACGTGAGGCAAAGCGCGGACAACGCGTCTTGAACCTCACCAAGACCGAGTTCGACCTACTCGAGCTCCTTATGACCAAAGACGGAATTGTCGTCACTCGCGAACAGATATACGAAGACATCTGGGGATACGACTTTGAGACCAGCTCGAAGTCCCTTGATGTCTACATCGGCTACTTGCGACGCAAGACAGAAGAAGGTGGTGAGCCGCGTCTGTTATTTACGGTGCGCGGAGTCGGATACGTGGTGAAAGAGTCATGACCCTGCGCACTCGTTTTGCAAGTGTCACTGGCGCCATCGTGCTGGTTGTCATTTCGCTTGTTGGTGTCGGTGCGTATGTCGCAGCTGCCGACCAGCTCTACGGCCAGGTTGATGATTCTCTCGACACACGTGTCAATCAAATTGCCGAAGCACTTCAACGAAACAACCGCCAAGTGTTACCGGGCTTCCGCCAGAGAAACCCATTGACAGATGAGTTGTTGCAGACAGAATTCGATGCTGTCACGCAAATCATCGACCCAACTTCGGGCATCATCGCCACTGCCGGAAAGGTCGACCTTCCCGAACATGAACGTGACGACGACATGGCGACATCGCGTGACGGTTTCCGGCGCGAGACGATGCGATTGGACGGCGATAAGTACCGCGTTCTCACTGTTGCCCTGCCAAATGGGGTCCTCATCAAAGTTGGCAAGAACGTAAACGACATTGACAACGCCATTGGTGGCATGCGCGCATGGTTCATTGGTATCGCACTTGCCGGTTTTGGGCTCGCCGCCATTGCAGGGTGGTTGTTCGCCAGCAAGGTCAGCAAGCCCATTGAATTGCTCGCAACATCTGCCGACAACATCGCTCGCACAGAAGACCTCGACCACAACGTCGAGGTGAAAGGTGCGAGCGAAGTGACGAAACTGGCGTCGAGTTTCAACACCATGCTCGTTGCACTTCGTCGAAGCGTGACCCGGCAGCGCCAATTGGTGCAAGACGCCAGCCACGAGTTACGCACGCCACTCACAAGTCTTCGAGCCAACACTGAACTCTTGCAGCGACCCACCCTGTCTGACGCAGAACGCGCTGCGATACTCATTGACATGCGTGCCGAGATCGACGAGCTAACGGAACTCAGCTCAGAACTCAGCGCACTAGCAACTGACCAAAAGGCCGCAGAGCAGCCGTCAGTTGTTGACTTGCGCGAAATCACTGATGAAATTGCGACACGAGCACGTCGTCGCACCACGGGTGACATCACCGTGTCGTCCATCGGCGATACGCGGGTGACTGCCCGACTGCATCAGCTTGAGCGCGCCATCGGCAATTTGGTCGACAACGCCATCAAGTTCAGCCCCGATGGCTCAGACATCGCCATCATCATCAACGACGGTCGAATC
>Ga0255081_1000255_pt1 | contig 13433 bp, 6 predicted proteins | sample Colum_Colum_RepA_FD_188456 | JGI IMG/M metagenome (GOLD analysis project Ga0255081, IMG submission 188456) | Freshwater microbial communities from Columbia River, Oregon, United States - Colum_Colum_RepA_8h | ecosystem: Environmental > Aquatic > Freshwater > River | place: USA: Oregon | collected... | reverse complement strand
GCACGCACCCGGACGTCCACACCTACGAAGACATCAAGACCATCGCCTGGGGTCGTTATGAAAAGGCCGCCTATGCCGGTGCGATGGTCTACCTCGGCGGCGCCTTTCCGGCCGAATGGCGCGACCAGTTCTTCTTCCACGACATTCACATGAACAAGCTGCGCTGCGAGACGATGATCCCGACCGGCAGCGGTTACCGCAGCGAGAAGAAGGTCGATTTCGGCGTGAGCTCCGACCGCTGGTTCCGCGGCCTCTCTCCCCAGTATGGCCCCGACGGCGGCGTCTTCATCAATGACTGGTACGACAAGGTCCCCTGCCACCAGCAGAAGGAATTCTCCGACCGCTCCAACGGCCGCATGTATAAGATCGTCACCGATACCGTGAAGCCCGTGAAGGTCGACCTCGCGAAGCTCACCGACGCTGAGCTGGTCGCCCATCACCTCAACGCCAACGATTGGTATGTCCGTCACGCCCGTCGCCTCCTCCAGGAGCGTGGTGCCAACGCGGCCACCACCGCCGCGCTCGAGAAGGTCATCTTCGAGAACGCCGACGATACCCGTCAGCTGCGCGCCCTCTGGACGCTACACGCCCAGGGCGCCCTCACCGAAGCCACCCTCCTCCGCACGCTGGAGGCCACGAGCGCCGCCGTCCGCGGTTGGGCCATCACCTGCGCCACCGAAGCCGGCAAGCCTTCGTCGGCCCTCTTCGAGCGCATCGTCCAGCTCAGCCAGCAAGACCCTTCCCCCGTCGTGCGACGTCGTATCGCCTCCGCCGCCCAGCGCCTGCCGGTGGCCGACCGCTGGAGCTGGCTCGAGCCCCTCGCCGAGAAGGCCGAGGACGTGGCTGATCAGAACATCCCGTTCCTGATCTGGTATGCCCTCGAGCCCGCTGTCGCCGCCGATCCGGCACGCGGACTCGCCCTCGCCCAGAAGACCCCCTTCGCCAAGCTGGCCAACTTCACCGCGCGACGTCTCGCCAACGCGGCGGTCGAACCGGGCTCAAGGGGTGAACAGCTCGAAGTCCTCAGCCAGGCCTTGCTCGCCGCGGACGATAAACTCCGCGCCACCCTGCTCAACGGCATCAAGGACGGCCTCGTCGGACAAGTCCGTCTCAAGGAGCCCGCAACCTGGCCCAAGGTCTACGCCGAACTTGCCAAGCATCCCTCCAACGAGGTCCGCAGCAGCGCCCGCCAGATCGCCGTCACCTTCGGCAACGCCTCGGCCTTGGATCAACTGCGCGCCACGCTCCTCAACCCCAAGGCGCCCGTGCCTGAACGCTCCCGCGTCCTCGCCAACCTGGCTCAGATCCGCGACTTGGAATCACTCCCGGCCATCCTCGATCTCGCCCAGGCCGGCGTCCTGCGTGGCCCGGCGATCGTCGCCCTCGGACAGTTCGACGACCCCCGCATCGCCCCGCTCCTGATCCAATTCATCGTCGACGAGGACAAAGGCGTCCGCCCTCTTGCCCTGAACACGCTCGCCGGCCGCGCCAACAGTTCCCGAGCCCTCCTCGCTGCCATCGACGCCGGTAAATTCAAGAAGGACGTCCTGAGCGCCCCGCTGGCCAGCAAGATCCGCGGCTTCAACGACGCGAAGATGAACGCCTGGCTCGAAAAGAACTGGGGTACCGTCAACGCCAGCTCCGCAGCCAAGGCCAAGGCTATCGCGAACTACAAGAAGTTCCTCGGTACGGACGCCATCCTGCGCGCCGACGTCAAACGCGGCCGCGAGCTCTTCCGCGCCTCCTGCGGAGCCTGCCACCAGCTCTTCGGCACCGGCGGGGAGATCGGACCGCACCTGACCGGCGGCTACACCGACCTCGAATACCTGCTGCAGAACATCATCGATCCGAACGCCGTGATCGGAAAGGACTACCAGCTCGTCTACGTCACCTTGAAGGACGGCTCCCTCCAGGCCGGCATCGTCAGCGCCGAGAACGAGTCCACCCTGACCTTGAAGGTCCCGGGCGCCCCGGCCCCCGTGGTCATCGCCAAGGACCAGATCAAGACCCGCGTCCTCAGCCCGAACTCGCTCATGCCCGAAGGCCTGCTCAACGGACTCGAAGAACCGGATGTCCGTAGCCTCTTCCTGTACCTCCGCCAGACCAGCGAACCTAAGTAATCGTACCCGATGAAAATCCTCGCCCGCCTCCTCCTGATCCTGCTGGCCCTGCAGCTCCCGGTGCTGGCCGCCGACAAGAAGTTTGTCGTCATGATCGCTGGTAAATCGAGCCACGGTCCCGGTGCGCATGAGCACAACGCCGGCGTCCTACTCTTGGCGAAGTGCTTGCGCGAAGGCGCCAGCGACCTGATCGAGGTGAAGACGCACCTGAATGGCGAATGGCCAGCCGATGACGTCATCGCCCGTGCTGACACCATTCTGATCTACGCCGACGGCTACTCGTTTCACCCCGCCGTCCAGAAAGAACGCCTCTCCCAGCTCGCCAAAGAGATGAAGCGCGGCTGCGGTTTCGTCACCCTCCACTGGGCGACCGAAGTCCTGAAAGACAAAGGCGGCGCGGAATTCCTCGAATGGATGGGCGGCTACTGTGAACCGTTCTGGTCCGTCAACCCGCACTGGCAGGCCGACTTCACCAAGCTACCCGTCCATCCGATTGCCAACGGCGTCAGCCCCTTCACCACGCACGACGAATGGTATTTCCACATGCGCTTCAAGGACGGCATGAAATCCGTCGCCCCGATCCTGAGCGCGATTCCTCCGGTCAGCCTAAAGCTTCCTGACGGCATGCGCTCCGGTAATGCCCACGTGCGCAAAGAAGTGGCGGACCGCCTTCCTCAGCACGTATCGTGGGCGACCGAACGGGCCGACGGTGGCCGCGGCTTCGGCTTCACCGGCGGACACAACCACAAGAACTGGGGCAATGACGACCAACGAAAAGTAGTCTTAAACGCCATTCTCTGGACCGCCAAAGCCGCCGTTCCCGTCAACGGCGTCCAATCCAAAGTCACCCCCGAAGAACTACTCGCCAACCTTGACCCCAAGGGTAAGAAATGAACGCATCCCCATGCGTCTCATCGCCCTCCTGCTAGCGACCACTCTTTTCGCCGCCGACGCGCCGAAAGCCAAGACTCCCGCCGCCCCGAAGCCGCCGGAGCCGCCGGTCTACCTGACCGAGAAGGAAGCCACCGAAGCCGGCGAGAATCCTCTCCTCCAGGGCGAATTCGCCAACGCCAAGATGGGCGCCAACGTCATCTCGCTCGGTAAGGGCGAATACCGCCTCGTGCTCTTCAAGGGCGGCCTGCCCGGCGCCGGTTGGGACGGCACCCCGAAGATCGAAGTCGAAGGCAAGCGCGAAGTCACGACGGTCACTTTCCAGGACAGCATCGATTCGGCCACGCTCACCGACGGCGTCCTGATCACCAAGAATAGCGGACTCACTTTAAAGCGCACCATCCGACACAGCCCGACCGAAGGCCTGCGCGCCCCCAAGGACGCCGTGATTCTCTTCGACGGGAAGAGCGCCGACGCCTTCGTGGACGGCAAGATCGACCCCCGCGGCTTCCTCGAAGCCAACACGAAGACCAAGCAGGCCTTCACCGATTTCAAGCTGCACCTCGAATTCTTCCTGCCGTTCAAGCCGCTCGGCCGTGGCCAGGGCCGCGCCAACAGCGGCCTCTACCTGCAGCACCGCTACGAAGTCCAGGTCCTCGACAGCTTCGGCCTCAAGGGCCTCGATAACGAGTGCGGCGGCATCTACAAGAACGCCGCCCCCAAGGTGAACATGTGCTTCCCGCCCCTGCAGTGGCAGACCTACGACGTCGAGTTCACCGCCGCAAAGTTTGATGCTGACGGCAAGAAGACCGCCAACGCGGTCGTCACGGTCGTCCACAACGGCGTGACCGTCCACGACAACCTCGAGCTCAAGGGCGCCACCCCTGGCGGCGCGTTCAAGACCGAAGTTCCCGCCCCCGGCCCCTTCTACCTGCAAGGCCACGGTAACCCCGTCGTCTACCGCAACGTCTGGGTGGTGGCTAAGTAACGAGGACCGGAGGGCCCGAGGGCCTGAGGTCAGGAAGAGTGCAGGTGTCATTTTCCGCTCAAAGATTATCCATTATCGGCGACGGTAATCCATGGGTCTTGCTAGCCCTAGCCCCAGCCCTATCTCTAGCCCTAAATGCGCATCTTCCTACTACTTCTCGCATCCTCCCTCTTCGCGGCCGAACATAAGATCAAGCCGGGCGACGACCCGCAGGCCGTGATGGATGCGGCCGCCCCGGGCGATAAGCTCACCTTTCTGCCGGGCCTGCACCAGCACGGCCTCAAGAAGAACCGCTCAATCCTGTACGTCGACAAGTCAGTCGAGATCGAGCTCATGGCCGGCGCCACGCTCAAGCTGGCCGATAACGTCTGCCACAAAGAAGGCGTCGGCGAGATCACGACCGACCAGGATTCGGGCAAGAAGATCGATGACCTCGAGATCGGCGGCGCCTACGACCTGAAGAAGGGCAAGGTCGATGGCTCCGAGCTCTTCGGCAGCACGGTCTACACGGTCATCGTCACCGGCGGCAAGAACGGCGCCCCTGACACCATCGCCTGGGGCGACGGCAAACTCTTCGAAACGCCCCACAAGGGCATCCCGATATCGGGCGACTGGCAGGAACTCAGCCACGGCGTGAAGATTCGCTTCGCGAACAAGACCGGCCACGGCGCCCGCAGCGTTTGGTTCGTGTCCTACGATGCCCCGGAGGCCTACGGCATCCGCATCGGCCACGGCCGCCAGGCGGAGACCATCTCCGGCGTCCGTATCACGGGTAAGGGCACCATCGACCTCAATGCCTCCCATAACGACCAACCCAGCGGGCTGGTGAAGAACATCAACGCCTGCGTGCTCATCCATGGCCGCGTCCGTAACGTGCTCGTGGAGGGCATCACGATGACCGACACCATGCGCGCGGTGATGATGTACGGCGAACACACGGGTAAGTTCCTCCCCGGCGGCAAGGTCGGCCCGGGCGAATCGTTCGACGCCGAGAACATCACGGTGCAGTTCACCCGCACGCTCAATCCGAAGGGCAGCGGCACCCTGCTCGGCCATCCGTCTTTCCGCGGCCAGCTCCGCAATGTCCGCTGCAATTACAACTATTTCGAAACCAAGCTCACCGCCATCGAGCCGAACTTCAACCTGGACGGTTACGAAGTCATCGGAAACCACATCAAGAGCGACGGCGAAGCCATCCACTGCTGGCGCCATTCGAAGAACGGCGTCATCGCCGACAACCTTCGCCTCGGCGACGTGACCTTCCGCAAGGTCATCAGCGTCAACGCCCCCACCGGCTGGGAAGCCCCGATGCCCCCGGTGATGAAGAACAACCGTAACGCCCTGGGCGACCGGGCCCAAGGCCCGCAGACGAGCCTCGAGCCCAAGCCTTTCGGCCTCCGTCTGCTCGTCAGCGATTACGTCGGCAACAAGGTCGCCATCGTCGCCGCCGACGGACGCGTCGAGTGGTCCACGCCCGCTGAGAAGCCGCAGGACTCCTGGCTGCTGCCCAACGGTGACGTGCTCTTCAGTCATGTGAAAGGCGCCAAGGAAGTGAAGCCCGACCAGTCCGTGGCGTGGGAATACGTCGCCGACGCCAAGACCGAGATCCAAGGCTGTCAGCCGCTGGCCGACGGACGCGTCCTCGTGGTCGAATGCGGCCCGGGCCGCCTCCTCGAGATCGGCCGCGACGGCAAGATCGCCAAGGAGATCAAGGTGCCGCTGACGCCGACCATCAAGACCCACGAACAGATGCGCGGATGTCGCAAGACGGCCGACGGGCGCTACCTCGTGAGCGCCAAGGGCGACCGCTCGGTCCTCGAACTCTCCGCCGATGGCAAGCTGCTGCGCAAGCAGCCGGTCAACGGCGACATCCATGACGTCCGCGAACTTACCAATGGCAACTGGCTCGTCGCCCTCGGCGAAGGCGACGGCGTCGTGGAATACGACAAGTCCGGACAGGTCGTCTGGAATATCGGCCGCGACGAAGTCACCGATAACCCCCTCTACCTGGCGAGCTCGGTCGAGCGCCTCGCCAACGGCAATACCCTCGTCATGAACTGGCTCGGACATGGCCACCTTGGCGCCACCGCCCAGATCTTCGAGGTCGACGCCCAGAAGAAGCTGATCCGCCAGTTCACCGACCACCGTCAGTTCACCAGCATCAATCATATTCAGGTATTGGAGTGAGCGGTTAGCGGATAGCGGTTGGCGGTTGGGAAAGACGCACTCAAGGGGAGACCGGAAACCGGGAAGTTTGCTGCGACTCTGAGGTAGGGACGGCTCTCCGAGCCGTCCGTTCGCCCACGCAGACAGGCACCAACAGTCACTCGCCGCTGAGCGGCGGGCTCGGAGAGCCCGCCCTACCACAGCCACCTGAAAATGACCCCGCAACCTCGCGACCGTAGCGGTGTCCTAATTAGGCCTTTGCATGCCTTCCTCCGGAGGCGATAACCAAGGCACCCCACCCCCTTTTGGCCTCACCCCTCCGCATCCTGACTTGGCTCGGTCTCACCCTGACCGCCGCCTTGGCCGCCGACCTCAAGCCGGCGGACGTGGAATTCTTCGAAGCGAAGATCCGCCCGGTGCTCGTCGCGGAATGCTACGAATGCCACGACGCCAAGAAGCAGAAAGGCGACCTGCGCCTCGATTACCGCGACGGCCTGCTCAAAGGCGGCGAAGAAGGGCCGGCCATCGTCCCTGGGGACGCGAAGAAGAGCATCCTGATCCAGTCCATGGATCATAGCCATGAGACGCTGGAGATGCCAAAGAAGCGACCGAAGCTGGATAAGCAGATCATCGCTGACTTCTCGGAGTGGATTAACCGAGGCGCGCCGGACCCGCGCACCAAGGCCCCCGAAGACTCGATCACCCCCGCGTGGTCCGACCTCCTGCAGGTCCGTAAGAACTGGTGGAGCTTTCAGCCCATCACTTCCCCCGCCGTCCCTGCCGGCAAGGCCGTGAGCCCGATCGACCGCTTCCTCGACGCGAAGATCGCCGCCGTCGGCATCACCCCCTCTGCACCGGCCGACAAGGCCACGCTCCTCCGTCGCGCGACCTATGTGCTCACGGGACTGCCGCCCTCGCCCGCGGAAATAGCCACCTTTGAAGCCGACGCCTCGCCGGAAGCTTTCGCCAAGGTCGTCGACCGCCTGCTAGCCTCGCCGCGCTACGGCGAACACTTCGCCCGCCACTGGATGGACCTCGTCCGTTACGCCGACACCCACGGCAGCGAAGGCGACCCGGCCATCCCGCAGGCCTGGCGCTACCGCGATTACCTCATCCGCGCCTTCAATGCCGACGTCCCTTACGACCAGTTCGTCCGCGAACAGCTGGCCGGTGACCTACTGAAGTCACCCCGCATCAATACATCAGAAAAGCTCAACGAGTCGGCCCTCGGCACCGGCCACTTCCGCATGATCGAACACGGCTACCAGCCGGTGGACACGGTCGATGAGCAGGTACGCAACGTCGATAACCAGATCGACGTCGTCTCGAAGACCTTCCTCGGACTCACGGTCTCCTGCGCCCGTTGCCACGACCATAAGTTCGACGCCATCAGCCAGGCCGACTTCACCGCCTTCTACGGAATCTTCGCTTCCGCCCGTCCGGGACAGGTGACCGTGGACTCCCCCGCCCTGCTCGATCAGCACCGCGATCGCCTGACCGAACTCAAGCAGGCCATCCGCGCCGAACTCTCGGCCAAGTGGGTCCAGCAGGCCAAAGACCTCCCCGCGGCCCTCGAAAGTATCCGTGCCAGCTCCAAAGAACGCGTCCGCCTGCAAGACGAACTGGCGAAGGTCGAACACGAAATCACCGCCGATGATTTCCGTCGTCGCCTCAAGGCCGATAAGAACTCCGGCCCGGCGCCCAGCCACTGGTGGACGTTCGAACAGGACGGTCGTGACCTCGTCGGCAAGCTCGACGCGAAAATCAACGGCGGCGCCGTCATCAAGAACGGACGGCTGATGCTCGATGGTGAAGACTCCTTCGCCGAGACCGGCCCAACACCCGAGACCCTCACGGCCAAGACCCTCGAGGCCTGGGTCGCCTTGTCCACCCTCGACCAACGCGGCGGGGGCGTGGTCACGACGGAATCCATCGGCGGCGGTGTCTTTGACGCGCTCGTCTTCGGCGAGAGGCAGAAGTCTAAATGGATGGCCGGCAGCAACAACTCTGTCCGCACTCAGAACGTGAACGGCCCGGCCGAGACCGCGAAGCCAGGCGAACTCATCCACCTGGCAGTCGTCTATCAACCTGACGGACGCATCGAACTCTACCGCAACGGCCAACCCTACGGCGCCGGCTACGCTCCCGCCAACGATAAGGCCGCCCTGCATACCTTCGCGGCCGGCAAGTCGCGTCTGCTGTTCGGACGTCGCCACACCGGCGGCGGTAACGCCTTCCTCAGCGGCGAACTCGAAGAGGCCCGCCTCTACGGCTTCGCGCTGACCGCCGCGCAGATCGCCGACTCCTTTCGTGCGGGCACGCTCCGCGGCGAACTCACGCCGGTCGCAAACAACGACGAGCGCCTCGCCGGCCTCCGCGCCCAAGCCACCCAGCTACGTGCCCGCCTCGCCTCACTGGGAGCCGCCGAAGCCAAACTCGACGAGGGACTGGTCAAAGGCGAAGCCGACCTGACCCACCCGCTACATGCGGCCACCTTCCTGCGGGTCGGACTGAAGCCCAAGCAAGCTCCGGCTCCGCGGAGCGAAAAACCCGACTGGACCTTGAGCGACAAAAACGCCGCCGCTTGGCGTCGTCATGGTAACGGCCTCGATGGCCGCTTCGCTCCGGGAGATTTCCGTGTCGAGACCGACGGCAGTGACGTGCTCAAGTACGTGCTCCCCTCTGGCCTGCACTCCCACACGCTCTCGGCCAAGCACAGCGCCGTCCTGACTTCGCCGCGCTTCAAGGTCACGACTGACTTCATCAGCGTCCAGGCCATGGGCAAGGGTGCGACGCTACGACTCATCCCCGACAACTATCCGCTCTCCCCGGGCGGCTCTCGATTCCCCAAGGCGGGTATCAACTCCGATAAGCCGGCCTGGATCACCCTTGATACCGCTTACCGCAAGGGCTCCTACGCATATCTCGAACTGACCCTACCCGACGACTCGACCAACCCGGACAAGAAAGCCGAAGCCCGGGAAGGCTGGTACGGCGTCCGCGAGGTCATCTTCCATCCCACCCGCGAAGCTGGCCCTTCCGGCGAAGCCGTGGTCACGCAGGCGCCGATGCTTCCGACCGTGGAAGCAGTCGCGACCACCCTCATCGAAGCCGCCACGGCCTGGGGACGTGATGAAGCTACCGAGGCCCAAGCCGCGCTTCTCGACGCCGGCATTCGCCACGGGATGCTCGACACCTCCACGTCCGCATCGACCAAGCTCGCCGCTCTCACCGCCGAATACCGGAAACTGGAAGCCGAACTCGCCGAACCGCGCCGCGCTCCCGGCTTCCTCGAGGCCGAAGGGTTCGACATGCCGCTCTTCGTGCGCGGCGAATACAAGCAACCGGCCGCCATCGTCCCGCGTCGCTATCTGGAAGTCTTCGATACCAAGGCCTTCGTGACCACCGGCAGCGGACGCCTGGAACTCGCCGCCAAGATCGCCGCTGCCGACAATCCGCTCACCGCCCGCGTGATGACCAACCGTCTCTGGCACCACGTCTTCGGACGCGGCCTCGTCGGCACGGTCGACAACTTCGGCCGCCTCGGCGACCAGCCGACGCACCCTGAGCTGCTCGACTACTTGGCGAAGCGTTTCGTCAGCCAGCAGTGGTCGTTGAAGGCCATGCTCCGGGAACTCCTCCTGACGGACGCCTTCCAGCGCTCCAGCCTGCCCACGACTTCAGCCCAGGCCAAGGACGCCGACAACTCCCTGCTTTCCCACGTCCGCGTGCGTCGCCTGGGAGGAGAAGCCCTGCGCGATTCGCTCATCACCCTCTCGGGTCGGATGGAGCACCGAATGTACGGACCGGGCGACAACGCCATGGGACCGCCGCACCAGCAGGTCCGCCGCAGCGTCTACCTCAATATCCGCCGCAACTCCCTCAATCCGCTGATCACCACCTTCGACGGACCGAAGCCGTTCACGACCGTCGGTCGCCGCGACGCCACCAACGTGCCGGCGCAGTCACTGACGCTGCTGAACAGTCCCTTCGTCATCGATACCGCGAAACAGTGGGCCAGGACCCTCAATCTCCAGAAGCAGTCCGACGCCGACAAGGTCGACACCCTCTTCGTCCAGGCCCTTGCCCGCGAGGCGACGCCCGCCGAACAGGCGGCTGCGGCCCGTTATCTCGCCGACCTCAAGGCCACGCACGCCGACCAGCCTGCCATGGTCTGGGCGGACTTCGCCCAGTCGGTCCTCAACCTCAAAGAGTTCCTTTATCTCAAATAACATGCACCCGCTCACCCGCCGCGAACTGCTCCGCCGCTGCTCCCTGGGCTTCGGTGGCATCGCCCTGTCCGGCCTGCTGTCCTCGCCCGCCTTCGGCGCCGAATCCGCCGGCAAGCGCCCGCTCAAGGCCAAGGCGAAGAACGTCATCTTCTGCTACATGTCAGGCGGCGTCTCGCACGTCGACTCCTTCGACCCCAAGGCCGCCCTCACCAAGCTGAACGGCAAGCCGATGCCCGTGCCGGTCCAGCGCACGGTCTTCAACAACAACGGCAACATCATGGGCAGCCCTTGGGAAGCCAAGCGCTACGGCCAGTCGGGCATCGAGATGACGAACCTCTTCCCGCAGATCGCCGCGTGCGCCGACGACCTCACGGTGGTCCGCTCGATGACCAGCAAGGTCAGCGAACACGCGCAGGGGAACTACTTCTTCCATACCGGCTTCCCGTTCATGGGTCACCCCAGCGCCGGCGCCTGGCTCAATTACGGCCTCGGCAGCGAGAATCAGAACCTGCCCGGCTTCGTGGTCCTGCAGAGCGGCAACGCCGGGATCCCGCACGGTGGCGTCGGTCTCTTCAATAACGGCTACCTCCCCGGCCAGCACCAGGCCTCGGTCATCAAGGCCGATGGCGCCCTGCCCCTCGCCAATATCAAGCCCGGTGAAGCCGACGCCGCCCAGCGCCGACGACTCGGCTTCATCCACGAAGTCGACAAGGCCTTCGCCGAAGCTTCCCGCGAACCGCAGGTCGAAGCTGCCATCCGTAATTACGAGACCGCCTACCGCATGCAGGCTGCCGTCCCCGAGATCTGCGACCTCAGCGGAGAGTCCGCCGCGACCAAGGCGATGTACGGTATCGATTCCCCGGATAAGCTCACCGCCGGCTACGCCCGTCAGGCTTTGCTCGCGCGCCGTCTGGTCGAGAAAGGTGTCCGCTTCGTCGAACTCAGCTGCCTTTCCGGCAACCTTGGCGGCGGTAACGCGGCTAATCCTTGGGATCACCACGGAGCGATCGTCAAAGGCCACGGCATGATGGCCCACCAGGTCGACCAGCCCATCGCGGCGCTCCTCAAGGACCTCAAGCAGCGTGGACTCCTCGACAGCACCATCGTCATCTTCTCCGGCGAGTTCGGCCGCACGCCGTTCTCACAGGGCAGCGACGGACGTGACCATAACCCCTACGGCTTCAGCCTCTGGGTGGCTGGCGGCGGCTTCAAGCCAGGCACCGTCTTCGGTGCCACCGACGAACTCGGCTACTACGCCGTCGATAAGCCGCTCACCGTCTACGATTTCTGGGCCACCATCCTCCACCAGCTCGGCATCGACCACGAGAAACTCACCTATCGCTTCGGCGGCCGTGATTTCCGCCTGACCGACGTTCACGGGAACGTGGTGAAGGAGATTGTAAGTTAGGGATAGATGCATCGGGTAGGGGCGCGTCGGCGACGCGTCCGCTCTCAACTCCCGGTCGCGACACCGTCGCGCCCCTACCCCTTCCGCCACCCGCCACCCGGGGCCGCCACCTGCCACCTGAGAATGGGCATCTCACCCTAACGCTACTTTTGCACCTTTGCACTTTTGCACCTATGCACTCATTTCTCCGTCCTCTGTCATCCCTGATCTACCCTCTCACCTGCCGCTCAATTTAGCCGCATTCCTGAGGTCGTGCTCGGTCTCCTTCGCCTTGACCCTCGCCGCTATCTCCGACCTTAGGACGTCCGCTCGCCGCACACCCCGCTCCCTGGCATCGGCTGACATGTTCGACTCCATCGCGGCCAGTTTCTTGCCGGCGGAGAGATCCTTCAGGGCAGGACTGCTGGGATATACGCTGGCGAGACGATAATAAGCGAAAGCCTCAACCTCGTCCTTGGCCACCGCCGTGCCGCTGGCATAGCGATCGGCGAGGAGCCGCTGGGAGGACACGTCACCCCAATCGGCGGCCGTACGCAGCCACTTCAGGGCCTCGGCTTCATCCTTTTCCACCTCCCCACCCTGTCCGTAGAGATGACTCAGCGCACGCAGCGCATCGATCTCGCCTTGTACGGCGGCCGCACGATACCACTTCAAGATCTCGGGCATGTCTTGCTTGCCATCCTGATATGCCAGCGAGCCCTGATGAAGGCTCACTGCGAGCTGATATTGGTAAGCCGAGTCGCCCTGCTCGGCGGCGGCGCGGAACCATTTCAAGGCTTCGTCGACGTCCTTCTTCACGCCTTCGCCTCGCAAGTAACAGTGAGCGAGATGATACTGGGACCAATCTAAGCCTTGTTCAGCGGCCATCCGATGCCAAGTCGCCGATTCGACGAGGTCCTTCGGCGTACCATGACCAAAAGCGTAACGGTTACCTAATTTGTGCTGAGCCATCGGCAACCCCTGGTCGGCGGCCTGACGGTACCATTTGGTCGCGGCTTCCTGATCCGCCGCCACGCCTTGGCCCGTAGAGTAAAAGTCACCGAGCTGGCACTGGAAAAGCCGATCCCCCTTGGCGGCCTTGACCCTGCATTCCTCGAAGGTCCTGACCTCGGCGGGAGACATCCCGGCCATCACCGGGGAAGCGCTCATCAGCATGACGACAAGAGCGGAGACCGCCGCACGAAACCATGGAGTAATGGGTAACATGACGATAGCGTGCTCAGACGCTTAAGTCGGTCAATCCGTGGACAAGACAAGGGGGTAGGCAGAAACCCTCAAACGGGCGGACCGTAAACCGGGATGTTGCTGGGGGCCTTGGTTAGGGCGGTCATTGCCATGACCGCCGTTCGTATCGGTGCACGAGTCGAGCGGGATAAGGTCACCGATCCTTTCGATATCCGTCCGCCCACGGACGTGATGGCAATCACGTCCCTACCCATACCCAAGCCAATCATCCGGTCTCCGGTTTCCCCTTGAGCGCCAATCTACCCCATCCCGCCACCTGCCACTCGAGGCCGCCACCTGCCACCTGAATTTTCGCTACTCCAGCTATGTCGTGACGCGGTCCCGACCCTGCCCCTTCTTTCATCCTTTATCCCCCATCCTTCATCTTCCATCCTGCCCCTACC
>Ga0255081_1000251_pt1 | contig 13547 bp, 15 predicted proteins | sample Colum_Colum_RepA_FD_188456 | JGI IMG/M metagenome (GOLD analysis project Ga0255081, IMG submission 188456) | Freshwater microbial communities from Columbia River, Oregon, United States - Colum_Colum_RepA_8h | ecosystem: Environmental > Aquatic > Freshwater > River | place: USA: Oregon... | reverse complement strand
CTTCGACGCGCGCATCTCGTGTGAAGTTCGGGTCGGCGAAAGGATCACGATCGAATTCCTCGTAATCACCCTTCAGCTCTTTGTACTGCGCGTTGCCCTCGGGCCGCTTTTGCAAGCGCTTCTCGCGCTCGATGCGGTACTTCTCTTGAGCCTGTTCGAAAGTGAGCCTCGCCATGATTCCTCCCGGCCTCCACTAGGGCCTCATCTAATGGCTGACATTACTACCCAGAACGTAATGACCGAAGTGGCCGGCCTTCACTCGCACACCCCTTGCCTACGTTGGTTCCATGGGCAATCTCGGTAGACGTTCTGGAATTCTTCTCGTGGTCGCGGTGTCGGTGACACTCGCCGTCATCGGTCTGGTGCGGCCAGTCACCAACGCTCTCACCGGCGAACCAAACGCCACCCCCACAACTGATGTCACCTCATCTGCACCACCCAATGACACCGGGCAAGCCTCCTCGACTTCAACAACCACCAATGATGATTCAACCTCAGACGACAACGAGACAGACGATGATTCACAACCATCTGACGTAGACCCCACTTCAGACATCGAAGAACTCTTCGCTCGTGTTGACGAGATCAGCGCACAGATTGACACCCTCGGTTCAAATATCGACGACACTTCGACTATTGCTCGTGAAGCCAAGACTGCAGTACGCACGATCTCAGGCGAGGTCGACACATTGAAGGGCGACTTGGTAGCTGCCGTGGCCGACATCGGAAAGATGAAGCAAGACCTGGCAGTTGCAATCGACCAAATCGGCAATCTCACCGAACTTGTCGGTCGCAAGCTCGTGAAAATCAACAACGACGGGAATTACACGGGTTCTGTCGCACCCGCTCAGATCGCCCCACAGTTGCGCACAAGCGATATCGTCGGCGACTGGCCACTTGGTCGCACAACTGACTATCTCGATGCGTCAAAGGTCAACGTCGACTTTGGTGGTTGCAATTCGGATTACCGATACAACACGGTGCTCAGTGTCGATCCGTTCCGTCGACTGCAATGCCTACGACTGCCACGCTGACCCCTGTCTTTAGCTACGGCGCTGCAGAACCACCCACACGAAACTTTGCTCGGCATGCCACGGTGTGGTGTGCGTGGAACGCCACGACTCAACCAAAGTGAAGTCGGCTACGAAGCGTGCCGCAAGTGATGCCTCGTCGTGTCGTACGACCGTCAGTCCTGAACATTGTTCGGGACCATCAACCGAAAACGTCGCGACCACTGCATGACCACCTGGGTTCACTGCGTCAGCCATGGCCCCGGCATACGCGGCTTGCATGCGTGCATCCGTCATGAAATGGAACACGGCACGGTCATGCCATAGATCAAATGTGCGACCCGGCTTCCATCTGGTCAGATCAGCCACCACATAGGCAGGTCCAACTGATGAGGTCTCGAGTCGGCGTCGAGTGTTCTCGAGCGCGGCATCAGACACATCTAACACAGTGACATCTGCGTACCCGTCAGCGATGAGGTAGTCAACCAACGACGATGCTCCGGCGCCGACGTCAATGATTGAGCCGTCGTGCCCCACATGCTTCTCAATCACTTTGAGCGAGGTACGCGGAACCGGCTCGTACCAGCTGACGTCTCCCGGCTCTTTAGCGACATAGATGCTTTGCCAGTGATCTCTTGTGTCACTCGCGCCCCCAGCATCGCCCGCTGTGATGTTCACGGCAACCAAGTTATACGGCGTTCTCTACAATGCTCGCGTGGGAACCAGTCATGAGTGAATTCTTCCCTGTTGTCGAGAAGTCAATTGCTGATCTGCGCGAAGCACTTGACAACGGTGAGGTCACCTGTGTCGAGTTAGTGCGTTCCTACCTTCACCGTATTGAGGTGTACGACCACGCGGGAATTCGCCTGAATTCTGTCGTTGAGCTGAATCTGAATGCTTTGGCTGAAGCAGAGGAATCGGACCGTCGTCGAGCCATCGGTCTGTCTCGCGGGCCACTCGAGGGTATTCCCTTCACCGCCAAAGATTCGTACATGGTGAAAGGCATGACTGTCGCCAGCGGATCACCCGCATTCGAACATCTCATGGCATCGCACGACTCATTCTCAGTTGGGACGTTGCGCAAAGCGGGCTGTGTGTTCATTGGCCTCACCAACATGCCCCCAATGGCAAATGGCGGAATGCAACGAGGTCTCTACGGTCGTGCCGAATCGCCGTACAACGCTGACTTTCTAACGTCAGCGTGGGCATCTGGGTCATCGAATGGCTCGGGCACGGCAACCGCTGCGAGTTTTGCCACATTCGGTTTGGCCGAAGAGACATGGTCAAGTGGTCGTGCACCGGCATCGTGCAATGCCCTCTGCGCTTACACCCCGTCGCGCGGTGTCATATCAATGCGTGGCAACTGGCCGCTCATTCCCACGATGGATGTCGTCGTACCGCACACGCGAACGATGGCCGACATGTGTGAGGTGCTTGATGCACTTGTATCTGTCGACTCCGACGTTCGTGGTGACTTCTGGCGCATGCAACCATGGGTGACACTCCCCGACCCGATGACCGTTAGGCCAGCATCGTTCAGCGCTCTCCATGCCGATGCGCGCACACAGGCAGCAAAGAATCGCCCACTTGATGGCGTGCGTCTTGCAGTGCCACGCATGTTCATCGGTACTGACCCAAACCAAGGAACCGGCACCGGTGTCGGTGCATCGCTTGGTGCGCGCATCGAACCCCGCCCATCAATGCTTGAGTTGTGGAACGCAGCTCGTGCAGATCTTGAAGCAGCTGGTGCGACGGTCATTGAGTCCGACTTTCCTGCAGTGACCAACTATGAATCAGATCGACCGGGGGCGCCGAGCATCTTCAATCGTGGAGTCGTTCCACCAGAGTTCTTTGACCTCGAATTGTGGGATCTGTCGATGTGGAGCTGGGACATGTTCCTACAGTTGAATGCGCAGCCGGGCCTTGATTGTCTGGCCCTCGCTAACGGACCACGCATCTTCCCCCGACACCCCGAAGACACGTTGCCGCAATTGATGACCGACATGGACATCGATCTTGCCGACTATGTCACTCGTGCTCGCGAGCACGGCATCATCGATCCGTTTAATGGTCCGGAAGCCGAACTAATCCGTCGTGGCCTTGAGGCGCTTGAACACACACGTCGCATCGACTTTGAGAACTGGCTCTCGGAGAACCGATACGACGCCGTCATCATGCCAACACTCACCGACATCGCGCCGTCAGATGCAGACAAAAATCCGGCGTCTGCAGCGATTGCCTGGAGCAATGGTGTGTGGGTGTCAACGGGAACACTGGTGTTCCGTCACCTCGGAATTCCGACTATGACTGTTCCGATGGGAACAGCGAACGACATCGGCATGCCCTTTGGCCTTACGTTCGCCGCAGCCGCATACAAAGATGCGGAAATCATTCGACTTACCAGTGTGTTCGAAGCGCTTCGCCCTCGACGCACCACACCGCCACGCACTCCAGAGCTATAAGACCACCGGCGCGCATGCGCTTAAGGTCGTCACTTCTTGGTTGCGCGAAGCGTGTACGTGGCGGCAAGGCGTTCGGGTCGCTCGCGCAGTCGCCACTCACCGAGCGCTCCTTCCACCATCACATCGCCGAGTGCATTCCACGGAACTGAGTCGTGTTCCTCGAAGTACGTCACTTCGAAACCTGCAGACCACAGGGCATTGAAAATTTCGGCCAACCCATGATTGAACGAGATAAATGTCGGGCTATCGACAGCACTTTCGTGATCGACGTAACTGTGCTCCTCGGTGAACACTTCGCCGTTGGTCTCGAAGTACGGATAGTCGACGGTGACGAGACCATCGGGTCGCGGGTCGCACAGCGACCACAACATCGGATGACCTTCGCGGATGAACAACTCACCACCATGCTTGAGCAACTCCGACACCACCTCGGCCCATTGTGCGACACTCGGAAGCCAGCACAGTGCCCCGATTCCGGTGTACACGAGGTCAAAGGCACCACGTGGCAATACATCGGTCGCCGAATACACATCTGCTTCCACGAAGTCAACATCAGCACCAATATCGCGCGCCAACTTCCGCGCCACCTCTAGTGCCGGAGCCGAGAAGTCAAGACCGGTGACGTGTGCACCAAGACGATGTAGCGACAGCGTGTCGGTACCGATGTGGCACTGCAGATGAACAGTTGCCTTCTCGGCTATGTCGCCGAGCCGGGGAACATCGAAGGCAACCGTGTCAGACAGATTTCTCGAATCAGCAAGGAACTTTTCAATGCCGTAGTTCTCCACGTGATGGGGCACACGTGAGTTCCAGTTGGCCTTGTTCAATGACAGATAGTCACGGTCGGTCATCGCACCTGTCCTGTCCGAAATGTCAGAGTTCGAAGCGATACACGTTCGTCTCGCGCGCCTTGAAACCAATGCGCTGATACAAACGATTCGCCGCCTCACGCGATGGACGCGATGTCAGCTCCACAGTGATGGCACCGTTCTTCTTCGCATGTTCAAGTGCGGCCATGTTCAGTGCTTCACCGACACCATGACCACGCGCGTTCGAGTCGACCACCACATCTTCAATCCACGCACGAATTCCTGTGGGAATTCGAAACATTGCCAGCGTGAGTGACCCAACGATCTGTCCGTTGACGCGAGCTATGAACAATGTGCTGGCGTCAGATGACACCAAGTCGGTCAGTTCGGAGGCCGTCGGAGGCGGATTCGACGAGGACAACTGTGGAATCAGGCGCTCGAACGCAGTCACCAATTCGTCATCGACTGTCGATGCAATTGTGATGTGAACGGTCATGAATTCACTATAGAACCGGTTTGGTGCCCGTCACGGGGTCTCCCAAACGCCGGTAGATTCTGAAGTCAATGGCATCACCCGACCATGTCCGGTGGCAATCACAGCCCCAGTTGCGACGCCCCACTGTCGTCGCCGCATTTACCGGTTGGAATGACGCAGCCGATGCAGCGTCAACTGCTGTACGAACCCTCATCACGTCGTGGAACGCCCAACCACTTGCCGAAATCGTGCCGGAAGTGTTCACCGACTTTGCAACCATTCGACCAGTCGTCAAACTAAACAACGGTGTCACGCGCGAGATCGTGTGGCCATCAGTTGCCATGTGGCATGCCACCACACCAGGAAGTGACGTCATCTTCGTGTTGGGCCCAGAGCCCAGCCTGCGGTGGCGCCTTTTCACTGAACAAGTCATCAGCGTGGCTGCACATTTCGAAGCTTCCATGGTCATCACACTCGGAGCGTTGCTTGCCGACGTGCCACACACCCGACCCATTCAGCTCATCGGCACCGCATCTGACCCCGCAGTCATCGATCGTTTTGACCTGCAAAAGAGCCAGTACGAGGGGCCAACGGGAATCATCGGCGTGCTGCAAGATGCATGTCACCTCGCCGATGTGCCGGCTGCGTCGTTGTGGGCGGCAGTGCCAGCTTATGCCTCGCAAATTCCGTCACCGAAAGCTGCAGCAGCACTCATCGAGCGTGCATGCGAGATCATCGGAACTCCGGCGCCGGTCGCTGCACTCGGTGAGGCCATCGATGCATACGAAGGTCGCGTCGATGAACTCGTTAGTGAAGATGAAGACCTTGCTGAATACGTCGAGCGTCTCGACTCTATGGGTGACAACGTGTTTGAAGAAGATGACCGTCAAATGACCCTTGACTTCGATGAGGAAGAAGACGACGGCAGTTCACTGGTCGACGAAGTTGAACAGTTCTTGCGCGACCAAGAAGGCCGCTGACTCACCATTCATTCACGTGCGAGGTCAGCCACGCCAAATGTCAGGACGCGGTGCGTCGAACGTTGCAGCACCACGATTACCGGCGATAGCCCCAAAAGCCATGTCACCCCACCACTGAACACCCGCTGTCGGGTCTGGCAATGCATCACGACTGAACCACCCCACGCCACTTGTCTCTAGTGGATGACCGGCAAGTTCACCACCGACAGCATGCAAGTGGAACACCAACATGTACATACCGAAGCGCGAGTACCCCATGCGCATGCCATCGACGACACCGAGTAGTTGCACCGGCTCAGCGATGATGCCGGCTTCTTCTTCTACTTCTTTCATTGCAACTTCGACTGGCGAGTAACCAACATCGGCCCAGCCAGTGGGATACAGCCACACTCCGCTCTCACGACGTTGCACCAGCAGAATGTCTCCGTCATCGTTCCCGACGATTGCTCCGACTGCGACCTTCGGGGTCACATAACCAGGAATTCCCTCGCCGATTGTCTCCATCCATTCCTGCACGAAATGGTCTTGCTCGCGTCGCGTCTCGATGGCATCTTCCATTGAGGCCTTGATGTCGCCGGCGACTTTCAGAACCTCTTCGTAGCGCTCTTTCTCATACAGACTCTGAGTGAAGGCCATGCCAGTGCGGGCAATGGCGGCCAAGGTCTCGCTCCAGCGAACGAGGTCGCGGGTCAACTCAATTTCGTCGCCGCCAGACACAGAATCGATGCTACTTCTCTAGTTCGTGAAGGAATTCAGCACGGCTGCACGAATGGACTCACCGTCGCGCTCGATTGAGACCTTTTCTCCGGTGCTGTCGCGCACGTAGAACGTGTCGACGACTTCGCTACCGAGCGTCTGCACGCGTGCATGGCGAATGTCGAGACCAGAATCAGCCAACACTTTCGTGATGCGATGAAGAATGCCAACCGAGTCTGGTGCGCGAACTTCCACGAATGTGGCGTTTGACGACACCGAGTTATCAAGGCGCACCACGGGCGCATCAAGGGTTCGTGCAGCAAGTACACGCCGTGGTCGCGCGGACTTGTTTCGCTCAGCCAGTCGAGCTTCGAGCGGAAAATCACCATTCAAAGAACTGACTATCTCAGCACGGACTTTGTGCCAGTCGAAGTCAGCGAATGGAGGCGCCGCGACTCGGAACTCTGAAGCAGCCATCGGAGCCTGATGATCTCCGCCATCGTCGGAGTATGCCTCGGCACCAAGAACATCGAGGTTGTTGAGCGACAGCACGCCAGCAACGGTTGCAAAGGTTCCTGGTCGGTCGGGACTGACCACGGTGACGCTGCCCTCTCCGAAAGTGACTGAAATGTCGCCTTCACTCATGAGACGCAAGACCTCGGCACTGGGGAACAATCGCCACGTGACGTCACTGACGTCACCCCCACCGAGCACATGCGACACGCGTTGTGCGAGCGAGGTGACAAGGTCTGACTTCCATGCACTCCAAGCAGATGGTCCGGTTGCAAGTGAGTCGGCTTCGGTGAGTGCGTGTAGCAATTCAAGAGTCGTGACATTTCCGGCGCGTTCAGCCACATACGTGATGGTTGCGTCGTCTGACAGATCACGATGGGTGGCGACATCAGCCAGCAACAAGTGATGCTCGATCATCGTCTGAATGGTGTGAACGTCATCTTCGGTGAGACCCATACGTCGACCAACCACGTCGAACAGCTGCACCCCCACTTCCGTGTGATCGCCTTTGTATCCTTTGCCAATGTCGTGAAACAACGCGCCGAGCACAAGCAAGTCGGGCCGCTTCACGCGATTGGCCAGCGAAGCTGCATTTGCACATGCCTGCCACAAGTGTCGATCGACCGTGAAGCGGTGGTACGCATTACGTTGCGGCTTACTGCGTACGGACGACCACTCGGGCAACACTTTGACGAGCAAGTTGCGTTGATCGAGTGCCTCTAATACTGGAATGGCACGCTCACCTTCCAGCAGCAACGCAACCAATTCGTCACTCGCACCGGCCGGCCAAGGGTTTGGAAACTGTGGTGTTCGTTCACCCAGTCGATTCAGCGATTCTCGCGCGATTCGTCGCCCTTCGCGGGCAGCTGCGGTGGCCACACGCAATACCGCCGACACCTCGACGGCGGGGTCGACGTCGTCGGCCAGGTGCACCTCCCCTTCGCGCACCAACACACCAGCTGACAACGACCGTGGTTCGGCTTTTGCGTCAGCCGGCGGGTCGAGACGTGCCCACGCTTCGTCTGCAACCCATGCGATCTTTCGGCCGGCTGCAGACACTGATGCCATCAATGCATCGTCGGACGAGAACCCGATTGCCTTGGCGACAGTTGCTTGATCTTCCAGCCGCAACACATCGCCCGCCTTCCCCGCAAGTCGATGCAACTCGACACGCACACCGAGCAACACCTCATGCGCTTCGACCAGTGACGTGACGTCGCCACTTGCCAACTGCAAGCCAGCGGACAATGCCCACCACAATGCGTGAACGTCACGAAGACCACCAGAGCCCTCTTTCAGGTCGGGCTCAAGGCGAAATGCCACCTCGCCAGCTGACTCATGTCGCTCTTTCACGCGTTCATGCAGTTCCAGCAACCACTGTTTGCCACGTTTCTTCCACGCATCGCGTGCTCCCCGAATGACCTCATCGGCCAGCGAGGAATCACCCGCAACGAATCGTGCTGTGACCAACGAGGTCGCAGTGTCGAGATCTGTTGCACAAAGTGACAAGGTCTCTTTTGGTGTGCGCACCGCGTGTCCAAGTTTCAAGCCGGCATCCCAGATGGGGTACCACAGCTTCGATGCGACATCGTCGATGTTTCGAACACCTTTGTGCACCAGCAACAAGTCAAGGTCACTAAAGGGCGCAAGCTCGCGACGACCGTATCCACCAACGGCAATCAGTGCGACGCTTGACTGCTTTCGCTCTTTCACCAGTGTGATCGCTTGCTCGTACAGCTCCCGCATCCACTTGTCAGTCGCATCGGACAGCGCACGACAAAATGCTCCACCAGTCACTGACGCGTCGGTGATGACTTCTGCCCGGGTGCTCATCAGTCCAGCTTTCCTTCTGCACGACGGCGTGTCAGCACTGTGGCCGCTTTCCATGCACCCCATTCGATTCCTGCCTCGTGTACCGCCTCACCAAGGTCCATCCATGTCATTGGCCCAAGTAAGTACTCGTCGTTTGGGTCGAGGCGCTGCTGGAACTCGTCACGCGATGGCGATGGAACCTCCGTCTCGCGTAACACCGCGTTTGCAAACCGCGTGCTCGCTCGAAGAACTTCGAGGGGGTTCGACCTTTGATCGTCCACGTCGGTGGCGAGAAGGCCACTCAGATGCTCGCGTACATAAGCCAGTGTGTCGTGCTGAATACTTCCGATGTGACTCTTCACCTTGTCCCGCACAGCGGTCTCTGCGTCGTCGCACGCCAGCAACGTCACACGTTCGATCCACGTCGGCACCGTCGTCGAGACCACGTCGAACAAGCGCTGGGGATAGTCGGGAAGATTTCCGCCCACGACAACGAAGGTAACGATGTTGCACCCCGATGGCCGTGCTGTAGCCGTTAAATCTGTGTGAACTGGTCACATGATGGCGGTGGCAAGCGCCAAGTAGATGACGATTGAAAGCACATCTTGTATGACCGTCGCAAGAGGCCCTGATCCGAATGCAGGGTCTGCACCGGTACGCATAAGTAGCCACGGCAGAAGTAATGCGATTATGCCCGCCATCGACGAGCTGACGAACAAGGCCAGGCTCACGGTGAGCGCCAGGCTTGCTTGGTCATACAGCACCAAGCAGAACGGATAGAACGCCACAGCGGTGAGCACGCCGATCAAGACACCAGCAAGAGCTTCTTTGAAAAAGAAATCGCGCAGTGGAATTCCTGCAGAAAGTGACCGGACCACCAGCACCTCGGTCTGAGTTCCTACAGCATCTGCCATGTACACGATGGCCGGCATAAAAAACGCGAGGGCAACATTGCGTGCAATCTCATCCTCGGCTGAACTCACAATCCATGCAGACAACATTGCGCCAGCGAGACCCAAAGCAAGCCACGGCAATCGGTGACGCAAGCGCCGGGTGACTGGTTCTTCGGCACTCGAGATGATGCGCCATGAACCGAGGCCTGCATCACTGCGATTAACTGCCATCGTCTCTCAGGTTGTCACCACTCGATGAGTACGAATATCCCCTCTTCAGTCCCGATGAGAGAAGCAATGACCGCTGATTACCTCGCAGTGACAGGCCGCGAAGTAGTTGCGGAGAAGATACCGAGCAGCACAAATGCCGTGCCGGCCACGTAGCGACGCATGATGTACAGCGAACGTCCGCGAAGCAACACTGATCGCAACCCACTTGCCATCAGCGAATACGACCCATTGAACACAGTGGCCAGGAGCACGAACACCGCCGCGAGCACCAACGCCTGAACCTTCGCATTCTCTGCCGATGTGTCGACAAATTGCGGAAAAATTGAGAGGAAGAACAACGCCGTCTTCGGGTTGAGAGCATTCACCAAGATTCCCTGTCGAAACGCCATTGCACTGGTGACGTGGGCTGCGTCGGTGTGCAAGTCACTTGGTCGTGTTAGCAACGTGCGCAAACCAGTGACGATGAGATAGATGACGCCAGCCCACTTCACTAGCTCGAACAACTCCACCGACGTTGCAATGACCGCGCTCAAACCCAGTGCTGCCAACAGCGCCTGGATGGTGTCGCCCACCTCAAGACCAGCAACTGCCGAGAGCCCGACAGTTCGACCATCGGCAAGTGATCGACTGATGATGTAAATGATGGCTGGGCCTGGAATGAGCAGCAACACAATGGTCGCACCGATGAACGCGAAGAGATTGGACAGCTCTGGCATGTCAATCCCCCGTCACACCATCGATTGCTTCGCGCAAAAGGTCTGCGTGCCCATTGTGTCGTGCGTATTCCTCGATCATGTGCACCATCACCCAGCGCAGATCTGGCTGGAAGTCAGCCCCATCGCGTACCTCGCTGCGCGCTGCGAGAGAATCAAGTGATTCACAAGCCGCTTCAAATCCGCGACTCGTGACTAGTTCGGCGTTGAACGAGTTGAGAGCTTCAGCAAGTGTCGCTGCGTCATCGAAGTTGAAGTCGAGATTCTCGTCTTCCCACGTGATGTAGATCGGCGCTGCCTGCACACCGCCGATGACCCACGTGAACCAGTACCGCTCGACCACCACCATGTGACGAAGCAACCCAAGTAACGACAAGTTGCTGCTTGCAATTGACCTAGCGCGCGCCTGTGCGTCGGTGAGCCCGTCGATTTTCATGAGCAACGTCGCACGGTGGTACTCGAGCCATTCGCGCAGAGCCGTGCGTTCGTCTGCCACTTGTTGGGGATCAACCCGCTTCACGTTCATCCGCTCCCCTTCAGCGCCCACATGGACGGGCCAACACTACGGCTAGTTGGCTAGCGAACCACCGTAAATCTGCCAGGCAAGGTATGACTTCGCAACAAGGCTGAGCACCAAATACACCTTCTCGCCGTATACGTAGTCATCCCATTTGCCGACACCCTTGTATTGCAGCCACTGATTCAAACCGAAACTGAAGAAGAAAATCTGCTCGAGCACGACGAGCACGAAAACAAAACTCGGAACAGTGTCGGCACCAACCACGTTGATCCAGATGCCAATCCATGGTGCAACACCAGCAAGTGTGCCAAACCAAAACGGCTTCATATTCGTCGAAATACGTCCAGGTGGGTTGATTGCCTCTTGCAGCCAACCGAACAGAATCATGGCCACGTTCGCACCAATCACAGCCACGAGGGCAGTGATGTCGGTGACTCCGGAGTACATACCGATGAGGAGCATCATCAACGTCGCGCTGAACGAATACTCGACCCAACGGAAGCGGTTGATGCCCCGACGCAGGTCACCTTCATAGGCGTCACGCATGACAGTGGCCGTCAGCAAGTGATCAACGGCCGCCATGAGCAGGAATAGCGCAACAGCAGGCCCAATTGCCAGCTCGAAGAATGACGACGGCATCTCCAGGCGTGTTCCTGGGGGACCTGCTGGGAAATTCGACGTGACTGTGATGGCGAAACTTCCAGCCATCAGGAAGATCATCACTGCCTGTGCGGCATGCAGCACAGTAAGCGCGAGGTTCCATTTCCTCAGGTTTTGCAGACGTTTTGGCGCGATGTCGTATGCACCAACGTTCGATGAGATGTTCATAAGCCTCACCCTAACGGAAGCATTGACGTTGCTCTCATGACCGTGTCGCAATGACAACTACGACGTAGGCGAGATACATGAGAATCAATACAAATCCACGTCGTCGCACCAACTCCCAGCTTCGACGGGGAATCGCGCAGAGCATGGCGACTGCGCCGAACACCAAGGCAATAGCTGTTGATGGTTGAGACACCTCTACTGGCTGAATCACCGTAGCGATACCCACGATGAACAACGTGTTAAACACGTTCGAACCAAGCACCGCGCCAACACCAATGACAAGCCAGAAGATGAACATGACGGATCCCTTTGAATACGCCGACCCGTCTTCCCGGCACGCCAAAATCAGTGTATGTAGATCAGTCTGCGAGTTCCACGCGAACTCGCCGGAATCCTTTGCCTTTGTTCTCCACTTTGGTCACGTGGAATGAGCCAACTTCTCGAGTAGACGCCACGTGCGTGCCGCCATCGGCCTGTTTGTCGAGACCCACGATGTCAACCACGCGAATCTCTTGCACTGATTCAGGAATGAGAGACACTTTGGTGCGGATAAGGTCTTCATCCATCACTGCGGTATCGCGCGGCAGAAAAGACACTTCGATGCGGTGGTCACGTGCGATTGCTTCGTTCACAAGTTCTTCGACTCGCGCAGCGAAGTTGTCTGGCAGCGGGTTGAACTCGAAGTCCATACGTGCAGACAATGGCTCCATGTTTCCGCCAGTCACTGGTACGTGCCATTCGTTCCAGATGACACCACACAGCACGTGCATGGCCGTATGGGTGCGCATCAACTTGTGGCGACGCTCCCAGTCGACATGACATTGCACCGTAGAACCCACCGATGGCAACGACGCCCCCTCGATGAGTGTGTGCACTACGACATCGCCGTCTTTGCGTACATCGACCACCAATTGACCGTCGATGAGCCCTGTGTCATGTGGCTGGCCTCCCCCGGTTGGGTAAAAGATCGTCGAATCAAGCACAATCGCGTTGGCGCGTACCTCGACCACAGTGGCTTCATGTTCCCGAAGGTACGCATCGCGTAGGAACACCAGATCTGTCGCCATGTTGGCTCGCTAGATCTGTTGGGCGAGTTGTTCGACAGGTGTCACCATGCCGGCGTAGAACCGACCAAACTCGGCATAGACCGCCGAGGCTTCGTCAAAACGCATGGTGTACACGACTTCTTTCAAGTCATCGGGGTTCACCGCAAACAACGTCACACCCCACTCGTAATCATCGAGGCCCGCCGAACCCGTGACGACTTGTACCACTCGACCAGCGAAGGTTCGACCGCTCTTGCCGTGTTCCATCATGAGCTCGGAACGCTTTTCGAATGGCAGGGTGAACCAGTTCTGCTCGGGCTCACGACGCTTCGACATTGGGTAGAAACACCATGCGTTCTTTCCTGGTGGCGGAAGCTGCGGGTACAGGCGAGCATTCAACATTTCCTGGGGCACGCCCTTGGCGTACTCGCTGATCTCAGTGAGCGACACGTACGAGTCGGCGATGGCTAGGCCCGCGTGTTGCAACGAAGTTTGCAGTGACTTCAACGGACGCATGTCTGCCGAGGTCGCCATAACTGCAACATCGGCCTTGTGACCA
>Ga0255081_1000245_pt1 | contig 13693 bp, 14 predicted proteins | sample Colum_Colum_RepA_FD_188456 | JGI IMG/M metagenome (GOLD analysis project Ga0255081, IMG submission 188456) | Freshwater microbial communities from Columbia River, Oregon, United States - Colum_Colum_RepA_8h | ecosystem: Environmental > Aquatic > Freshwater > River | place: USA: Oregon... | reverse complement strand
GCCGATCTCGTGTTGGTGGCCCCGGCCACGGCCCGGTTGCTCGGTGCCTATGCGCACGGACTCTCCACCGATCTCCTCACCAACGTGCTGATCGCGACGCGCGCGCCAGTCGTGGTGTGTCCGGCCATGCACACCGAGATGTGGGAGCACCCGTCGGTTCAGGACAACATCGCCCTGTTGCGCCGACGGGGGGTGCACGTGGTCGAACCCGAATCGGGTCGTCTCGCTGGTGGCGATTCGGGCAAGGGTCGACTGGCCGCACCCGACGCCATCGTCGCCACGGTCGAGTCGGTCCTCGGACCGCGCGATCTCGAGGGTCGGCACGTCGTGGTGACCGCCGGTGGCACGCGTGAGCCGATCGATGCCGTGCGGGTGATCGCCAACCGATCGAGTGGTAAGCAGGGCTACGCGGTGGCCACCGAAGCGGTCCGACGAGGAGCGCGGGTCACCCTCGTGACGACCGTCGAATTGCCGGTGCCGACCGGTGTCGAGCCCGTGTGCGTGGAAACCGCCGCGCAGATGCAGCGGGCGCTCGACGGCTTGAAGGATTCAGCCGATGTGATCGTCATGGCCGCGGCGGTGGCCGACTTCCGACCGGTCGCGTGTGCGCCGGGCAAGATCAAGAAGAACGACGGTGTGCCCGAGGTTCGTCTCGAACCGACACCCGACATACTCGCTGGATTGGGAGCCACCAAGCGCCCCGGCCAGATCCTGGTGGGCTTCGCCGCGGAAACGGCCGATCTCGTCGCCAACGCGCAGTCGAAACTGGAGCGCAAGAACCTCGATCTGATCGTGGCCAACGATGTCAGCCAGCCGGGTGTGGGCTTTCAGCACGACACCAATGCGGTCACCTTCCTGCGACCCGGTGAGGCTCTAGAGTCGCATCCGTTGAGTGACAAACGGGATGTTGCCCGGGCGTTGCTCGACATCGTGGTCGGCCTTCTCGGCTGACCGAATCATCGCGACACGGAGTCATCATGAGCCGACACTGGACATTCACTTCCGAGAGCGTGACCGAGGGTCACCCCGACAAGATGGCCGACCAGATCTCGGACGCGGTCCTCGATGCGATTCTCGCCAAGGACCCCCACGCACGCGTGGCGTGCGAAACGTTGGTTACGACCGGACTCTGTCTGGTGTCGGGTGAGATCTCCACCGACGAGTACGTCGAGATTCCCGAGATCGCGCGCAAGGTGATCAAGGGCATCGGTTACGACAACGCCGACTTCGGCTTCGACGCCAAGACCTGTGGAGTTCTGGTGGCCCTCGATGCCCAGAGTCCCGACATCGCCCAAGGCGTCGACCGCTCCGAGGAAGTGCGTTCGCGCTCGGGTAGCGACGATCTCGACCTGCAGGGTGCGGGCGACCAGGGAATGATGTTCGGTTACGCGTGCAACGAGACACCGTCGCTCATGCCGCTGCCGATCCACCTCGCGCATCGTCTCGCCGAGCGGCTCACCGATGCCCGCAAGTCCGGACAGATTCCGTACCTCCGTCCCGATGGCAAGACCCAGGTGACGTTCGACTACGAGGACGGCCGTCCGGTGCGTCTGCGCACGGTTCTGGTTTCCACCCAACATCACGACGGTGTCGACCGCGACACGGTGATCCGCCCCGATCTGATCGAACAGGTCATCCGGCCGGTCATCCCGGCGCAGTTCGCCAACGACGACTACTCGGTGTTCGTGAACCCGACCGGCAAGTTCGTGCTCGGTGGTCCGCACGCCGACACCGGACTCACCGGTCGCAAGATCATCGTCGACACCTACGGCGGCATGGGTCGCCATGGTGGTGGTGCGTTCAGCGGCAAGGATCCGAGCAAGGTCGATCGTTCGGCTGCGTACGCGGCGCGTTGGGTCGCCAAGCATGTCGTGGCTTCGGGCGCCGCTGATCGTTGCGAAGTTCAGGTCGCCTACGCGATCGGCATGGCTCATCCGGTCAGCATCCTCGTCGAGACCTTCGGCACCGAGAAGGTCGCCAACGAGAAGATCGAGGCTGCCGTGCGCTCCGTGTTCGATCTTCGTCCGGCGGCCATCGTGCGCGACCTCAAACTCAAGCGGCCGATCTACCAGAAGACCGCGGCCTACGGGCACTTCGGTCGCGAACTCCCCGAGTTCGAATGGGAGTCCTTGTCGCGGTTGGCCGAGTTCTCCTCGGCGCTCGGTCTCTGAGAGGCCCCCTGAACCGAGTCGTTCGTGTCGTTCCCGATGTGACGGGACTCGACAAGACCTTCGACTACATCGTTCCTGACGAGTTCACCGACGTCGTCGTCGGCTCGCGCGTCCGGGTTCCGCTCCACGGACGTCGGGTCGGCGCGTGGGTCGTCGCCGATGTTTCCGATGCACCGGCGGTGGCCGGTCTGAAGAACATCCTGAAGTCGAGTGGCCTCGGACCCGACGTCGAAGTATTGGCCCTGTGCGAATGGGCGGCGTGGCGTTGGGGGGCCAAACGTCTTCGACCTTTGCTCGTCACCGCGTCACCGCCGGTGGTGGTCAATCGTCCGGCCACACCCCGACGCACGAAGGTTCTCGCCGAGCCGTCGTCACCGGCGACGTCGTCACTCATCGCCGATGGCGGGGGAGTGTTGCGTCTTCCGCCATCCGCGGATCAGTTACCGGCGATTCTCTCGGCGGCCAAGCACGGTCCGACTTTGGTGGTGTGTCCGTCGGTCGAGGGAGCGCGGGCCATGGCACACCGTCTCGACCGAGCCGGTGTGAGTGTGGCGCTCATGCCCGACGACTGGGCCAAGGCGCGTGGCGGTGTCGACGTGGTGATCGGCGGACGGGCGGCCGCGTTCGCGCCGTGTCCCGATCTGGCGGTGGCCATGGTGCTCGACGAACACGACGAGTCGTTGCAAGAGGAACGCGCACCGACATGGCATGCCCGTGACGTACTGATCGAACGCGCTCGGCGCCGTGATGCGGTGTTCGTGGCCGTGTCGCCGGCCCCGAGTGTGGTGGTGTGCGAAGGTCGTTCCGTCGTAGCCCCCGAGCGAGAGCGGGAACGGGCGGCTTGGCCGGTCGTCGAAGTGGTCGACCGGCACGAGATCGAACCGTGGAAGCGCAGTCTCGTCTCCTCGGAACTCATCGCCGAACTGCACGAGCACGCGCGTCGCGTCGTGTGCGTGGTGAACACCAAGGGACAGGCGCGTCTGCTCGCCTGCCGGAGTTGTCGGGCGCTCGTGCGATGCGAGGAATGCGGTGGCTCGATGGCCGAGGAGGAGGACGGTCGTCTCGACTGTCGGGCGTGTGGTCGCACGCGACCCAAGGTCTGTGCCGAGTGCTCGTCGTCGGTGCTCGCCCGCGTGCGGCCCGGGACCAGCCGCTTGCGTTTCGAACTCGAGGAAGCCGCCCACCGGCCGGTCATGGAGGTGACCGGAGCGACGCCCGAGGGATTCGACGATCGGGCCGCCGATGTCTTCGTGGGAACCGAAGCGGTTCTTCATCGTGTGCGTCGCGTCGACACGGTGGCGTTCCTCGACTTCGACGCCGAATTGCTCGCCCCGCGATACCGGGCAAACGAGCAGGCCCTCGCTCTGTTGGTGCGGGCGGCGCGGCTCGTGGGTCCGCGCGGTGGCGGTGGCAAGGTCATCGTGCAGACCGCCCTGCCCGACCACCCCGTGGTTCGTGCAGTGGCCGACGTGGACGTGTCCGAATTCGTGGCCATCGAACGCCGACGTCGACTCGATCTGTCACTGCCGCCCTTCGGTGCACTGGCCACGGCCGAGGGCGCGGGGGCCGACGAGTTCGCCCGGCTCGTGGGTCTCAGCGAAGGAGTGCGGACGTCTCGGTCGGGTGATGAGTTCTTGATGCGAGCGTCCGACTTCGACACCTTGGCGGCCGCGTGCGCGGCGACGCCGTGGCCACCGCAGGCCAAGATCCGACTCGCCGTCGATCCGCCGCGTCTCTGATCAGCGCCCGGACGTGACTTCGAGCAAGCGGTAGCCACGTCGGGAGCCGAGACGCCGAACGAGCCAGCCCTTGCGTTCGAGCCAGGCGGCGAGCGAGTCGCTGCCGAGGTTCTTGTTGACGACGAGAACCGCGGAGCCGCCCGCGCGCAGACGAGGCAGCCAAAGATCGAGAATCGAGTGCAATTCGTCCTTGCCGACTTTGATCGGCGGGTTGCTCCAGATGGTGTCGAACTCGATGTCGGCGGGGACGTCCTCGGGACGACTGGCGGTGATGTTCGTGACGCCCAGGTGCTTCGCGTTGTCGCGAACGAGGCTCAGCGCCCGTTCGTTCACGTCGACGGCCCAGACCCTCGCGTGAGGTGAACGGCGGGCGAGTGACAAAGCGATGGGTCCGGCTCCGCATCCGATGTCGAGCAGGTTGCCCTCGGCCGCCGGTGGCGGTGCGTCGTTCAAAAGGATCTTGGTACCGGCGTCGAGACGGCCGTGCGAGAAGACCCCGGTGTCGGTGGCGAACTCGAAGGCGTCACCGGCGACGATCACGCTCACGGTCTTTCGATCGGAGTCGACCGTCGGGTCGTTGTCGAAGTAGTGCGACATCGTGCAAGTAGCCTCGTCTCATGGCTTATCAGATCCGGACCTTCGGTGACCCGGTGCTCGCGTCCAAGGCGGCCACCGTCACCGACATCGACGGCAAGGTCGCCCGGATCGTCGACGAGATGTTCGACACCTTGTACACGAGCGATTCGGGTATCGGTCTGGCCGCGCCGCAGGTCGGTATCCAGCGGCAGATCTTCGTCTGGGACATGGACGACGAGCCGATGGTCGTGATCAATCCGGTCATCGCCGAATCCGATGGCGAATGGGTGTACGACGAAGGATGTCTGTCGATTCCCGGACTGTTCGTGGAGATGACCCGCCCCAAGACCGTGCTCATGCGCGGCCTCGACATGGAGGGCAACGAGATCGAACTCGAGGCCGACGAACTCGAGGCCCGTCTCTTCCAACACGAACTCGACCACCTGAACGGGGTCCTGATGTTCGACCGTATGCAGCCCGAACAACGTAAAGAGGCGCTGGCCGAATACAAGCGCCTCGTCGAACAGGCCACGGGCACCACGACACCACGTCGTCTGCGAGCCGAGTGACGTGACACTGGCGCCCCTTCCCTCGGGCCCGGTTCGTCGGATCGCATTTCTCGGCACTCCAGAGCTCGCGTCGGACGTTCTGCGCGCGCTGCACGAAGCCGGCCACGACATAGCTCTCGTCGTCACCCGGGCCGACAAACGCCGCGGGCGCGGATCGGAAACCTCGCCGAGTCCGGTCAAACGGACGGCCACGGAGATCGGACTTCCGGTGTCGCATTCGGTCGACGACCTCTTGGCTCTCGACCCGCCGATCGAGCTCGCGGTGGTGGTGGCCTTCGGGGCTCTCATCAAGACGCACGTTCTCGAGCGCGTTCCCATGGTGAACCTTCATTTCTCATTGCTCCCTCGTTGGCGCGGTGCCGCTCCCGTGGAGCGCGCATTGTTGGCCGGAGATACGGAAACCGGCGTGTGCCTCATGCAGATCGAGGAGGGTCTCGACACCGGTGGTGTGATGGCCTTCGCGTCGCGGCCCATCGGTGACGACACGACCCTCGACGAACTCCGTCACGGTCTCGTGGCCGACGGCATCGAACTCCTGATCGACGCTCTGCGTGCGGGCTTGCCGACGGTGGTCCCCCAAGTGGGTGAAGCCACGTATGCGGCCAAGATCTCGACCGACGACCTTCGTATCGATTGGCAGCGCGAGGCGCGTCACGTCTCGGCGCAGGTTCGGGTCGGGGGAGCCTGGTGCGCGTTCGACGAACGTCGCCTGAAGGTGCACCGTGTGAACATCGCCGACGAGGTGATCGCTCCGGGTGAATGCGTGGTCGACGGAAATCGGGTTCTGGTCGGCACCGCCGATCGGGCCCTCGAACTCGTGACCGTTCAACCCGAGGGCAAGGCGTCGATGAACGCCCGCGACTGGGCCAACGGCAGCCGACCGCATGGTCGCGTGTTCGGCTGATGTCGGCCACCACGACCACGGCGCGCCAACTCGCGCTCGAAGCGCTCCGGCGCATCGACGACGAAGGTGCCTACGCCAACCTTCTGCTCGGCAAGATGCTCGGTGCATCCTCGCTCTCGGCCGAGGATCGACGCTTCGCAACCGATCTGGTGTACGGCACCACTCGCATGCGACGCGCGTGCGATGCACTCGTCGACCGTTTCGTGACCACCGATCCCGATGCTGCGATCCGCCGCATCCTGCGACTTGGCGCGTATCAACTCGTCTTCGGGGGAGTGGCCGCCCACGCCGCCGTCTCGGCCACCGTCGATCTCGCGCCGCGAAGCAAACGCGGTTTCGTGAACGCCGTCCTCCGACGCGTCTCGAGCACGCCGATGGTGTGGCCCGACGATGCGACACGTATGAGTTACCCCACGTGGATCGTCGATCGTCTTCGGGGCGAACTCGGGCCCGATGCCGACCCCATGCTCGAGTGCATGAACACGCCACCACCGGTGACCAAACGCGCCGATGGTTACGTGCAGGACTCGGCGAGTCAGTGGGTGGTCGAGGCGGTCGGAGCCCGGGCTGGAGAGCTCGTTCTCGATGCCTGTGCGGGGCCGGGTGGCAAGTGCACCGGTCTGGCGGCGACGGGAGCGCGGGTGATCGGTGCCGATCGCAACTACACGCGAGCGGGTCTCGTGCGCGCCAACGCGGCGGCGCTCGGCCGGCACGTGCCAGTGGCGGTCACCGACGGGGCGCACCCGTGTTTCGGTGGCGCGTCATTCGATCGGGTCCTGATCGACGCGCCGTGCTCGGGCCTCGGTGCTTTGCGCCGACGCGCCGATGCTCGCTGGCGGATCCAGTCGTCCGACGTGGCTGATCTCGCCGCCCTTCAGGCTTCGATCATCGACGGTTGCGCACCGCTCGTTCGTCCCGGTGGCTTTCTCATCTACAGCGTGTGCACGGTTCTCGCCGCCGAATCGATCGATCACTCCACGCCCGATGGGTTCGACGTCGTTGGCCGCATCGCCGAAGGCCTACCGGTGCTCGACGAGCGTTGGCAGGAGTTCGAACAGGGATTCCGGGTCCTTCCGCACCAACACGACACCGACGGCATGGTCGTCATCAGGTACCGTCGCCGGCCATGACGTCAGTGCTCGCGGCCAAGGTGCTCACGGTGAGCGACGGCGTCGTACACGGCACGCGAGTCGACGCGTCCGGCGCCGCGTTGGCCGAGACGCTCGAGGCGGCCGGGTTCACGGTGATCGAGCGCGCCCTCACCGCCGATGGCGCCGATGAAGTCGCGGCATCGCTCACCGCCCTGTGCGAAGGATTCGCCGGACTCGTGGTGAGCACCGGGGGTACCGGTTTCGCGCCACGCGATCAGACTCCGGAGGGCACCCGTCGGGTGGTGGAACGCGAAGCTCCGGGCCTCGCCGAAGCCATGCGGCTCGTGAGTCCGCTCGGTCGGCTCTCGCGCGGCATCGTGGGTATCCGTGGGCAGGCGATCATCTGCAACACGCCCGGCTCGCCCAAGGGTTGTGTGGAGCAACTGAACGCGATCATCGACGTCCTTCCGCACGCGCTCCGACTGCTCGCCGAAACCCCGACGGACCACTGACCCCCGAGCGGTAGCGTTCGGGGCGTGCTACGGCTGGTTCTCCCCAAGGGTTCACTCGAGAAGGCGACGTTCGACCTCTTCGAGGCCGCCGATCTTCCCATTCGCCGTTCGTCGAGTGTCGACTACAAAGCCACGATCGACGATCCGCGCATCGCCGATGTGCGGATTCTCCGTCCGCAGGAGATCCCGCAGTACGTGGCCGAAGGGCTCTTCGACATCGGTATCACCGGACGCGACTGGGTCGAGGAGACGCAGAGTCGGGTCGAGAGTTTGGGTGAGCTTCGTTACTCGAAGGCCACGAGCGATCCGGTCAAAGTCGTGGTGGCCGTGGCCGGCGACAGCACCGCCACATCGGTGGCCGATCTGCCCCAAGGTGTGCGCGTGAGTACGGAGTACCCGGGACTCACCGAGCGATTCTTCGCGAGCCGCGGCATCGGTGCCGATGTCCGACTCTCGTACGGCGCCTCCGAGGCCAAGATCCCCGACATCGCCGACTGCATCGTCGACATCACCGAGACCGGCCGCGCGTTGCGGGCCGCCGGACTACGGGTGATCGACACCATGCTCGTGAGTTACACCGAGATGATCGCCAATCCGATCGCCCACGCCGATGCCGCCAAGCGTCATGCCATGAATCAACTCATGACCCTTCTGCTCGGCACGCTCGACGCGCGCGGCAAGGTTCTGGTGAAGCTCAACGTCGGCCCCGACGATCTGGCCCGGGTCCTCGCGGTTCTCCCGTCGGCGAAGTCGCCGACCATCAGCGAGCTCGCGGGTGGTGGCTTCGCGGTCGAGTCGGTCGTCGAGAAGCGCTCGATCAACACGCTGATTCCTGCACTGAAGGACGCCGGCGCCTCGGATCTCCTCGAGATTCCGATCGCCAAGATCGTGGCCTGACGTGCGCGCCGTCGTGTCCGCGTTCGACGCTCACGTGGGTCTCGGGCGAGTCCGCACCGACGATGGTGCCGAGGTGATGTTTCATTGCGCCGAGATCGTCGACGGATCCCGTTCGATCGACGTCGGCGCCGCCGTCACCTGTGAGATCCGTGAGAAGTTCGGACGACCGGAAGCCTTCGCTATCTCGGCAACGTGAGGCCGACATCGTCGCGGTGCTGATGGCGCTGAACGAAGGTGAAGTCGTCTCGTACGGTGAAGTGGCCGATACCGCCGGTCATCCACGCCAGTCGCGCCTCGTGGGTCGGATCCTGTCCGAGCGATCCACCGAACTCGATCTGCCTTGGTGGCGGGTCGTGAACGCGGCCGGTCGACTCGTGCCGGGTCACGAAGGGGAGCAGACCCGACTCCTGGCCGCCGAGGGAGTGGCGGTGGGGCCGAGTGGACGGGTCAGTCGGTCGAACCTTTCACCTGGACGAAAGCGATCCTGATGTTCGACAACGCGTCCGACAGGACCGCCTGATCGGGGCCGATGCGCTCGCCGAGACCTTCGACCAGACACGCCAGAGCGTCGATGGCCAAGGCCGCGGCACCGAGGTTGGCCGGAGCCGAGGTGAGGTGGATGGCCGCCAGTTCGTACAGACCCATGGCGTGGTTGACCACGACGACTTCGGCCGGAACCTCGGCCAGGCGGGCTCGGGCCTCGGCCAGAGCCTCCATCGAATCCTCTATTTGCTGGTCGATCTCGTTCTCATCCATCGGATTTCCCTCGTGGGGCGGTTACCCTACTGCCCACAACTGAGGCGAAGTGGGGAGTTCCCCCACCCGGCCACCTGTGGTGCGTCCGGGTCATGAAGCGCAGGCGCCCTGGGCTCCTGTCGGATTGGTTTCGCGTCGCGTCCTATCCGACTCACATGGGAGGCAAGCCCATTGCACAGGAGTGAACAGCCATAGCAACGCCGCAGAACGAACCTCGCTACAACGAGCGCATTCGCGCCCGCGAAGTGAGGGTGATCGGCCCCGACGGCTCCCAGGTGGGGATCAAGACCCTCCCGGAAGCTTTGGCGCTGGCTCAGGAGATCGATCTCGACCTCGTCGAAGTCGCACCGCTCGCCACGCCGCCGGTGTGTCGCATCATGGACTACGGCAAGTTCCGCTACGAGGAATCGCAGCGCGCGCGTGAAGCCCGCAAGAAGACCGCCCACATCACGGTGAAGGAAGTCAAGTTCCGACCCAAGATCGGCAAGGGCGACTTCGACACCAAGGTCCGACACGTGCAGCAATTCCTCGAAGAAGGACACAAGGTCAAGGTGACCCTCCAGTTCCGTGGGCGAGAAATGGCCCACCCCGAACTCGGTAGCAAGATCCTCGACGGCGTGATCGAGCAGGTGGGGGCCATCGCCAAGGTGGAGACCCAGGCCCGACTCGAGGGACGCAACATGACCTTGGTGCTCATTCCCGACAAGAAGCCCGCGAAGAAGAGCGGTTCGGCCGGCGCGAAGGGCGACGGTGCCGAGTCCGCCGAATCCGAGCAATCAGCCCCCTCAACAACCGAATCCGCAGCAACCGAATCCGTAACCAACGAATAAGGAATCCGACATGCCGAAGATGAAGACCAGCAAGACAGCCGCCAAGCGCTTCCGCAAGACCGGTACTGGCAAGCTCCGCCGTCTGCAGCAGAACCGCCAGCACCTCTTCGAGAAGAAGCCCTCGACCCGTACCCGTCGCCTCGACGGCATGGTCGATGTCCACTCGGGCGACGAGAAGAAGATCAAGCGCCTCCTCGGTGAGCGCTGAGTCGTCTCGTCATCGATCAATCAACGTCGTAGTCAGTCCACACATAGTTCTGTAGAGAGAAGGGAGTCCCGATGGCCAGGGTGAAGAGAGCCGTTGGAGCAAAGAAGAAGCGTCGCCAGATCCTGGAACGCGCCAAGGGTTATTACGGCAACAAGAGCCGTTCGGTGCGCGCCGCCAACGAACAGGTGATGAAGTCGGGCCAGTACGCGTTCCGCGACCGCCGGGCCAAGAAGGGCGAGTTCCGCCGTCTCTGGATCCAGCGCATCAACGCGGCGTGCCGTCTGAACGACATGTCGTACAGCCGGTTCATCGCCGGTCTGAACGCCGCCGGTGTGGAAGTCGATCGCAAGATCCTCGCCGACCTCGCCGTGACGGATCCGGCCGCCTTCTCGAAGTTGGTGGCCACCGCCAAGGCCGCCCTCGGCTGATCGCCGACTCGGAGGAGATGGCTCTGAGTTCCGGGCTGAGCCTCAGTAATCAGCACGTTCAACGACTGCGGCGCCTCGTGGGGCGCCGCAGTGCGCGTCTCGAGGAAGGTGTCCTCGTGATCGACGGCCCGACGCTCGTGGCCGAAGCGGTTCGCGCCGGGCTCGAGGTCGAGTGCCAATTCGTGGCCCCGGGTGCCGACCCGGTGGCCGGCGCCGGGATCGTGCATCTTCTCGCCGATGGTGTGCTCGAGAAGGTGTCCGATACCGAAGCACCGCGCGGTGTCGTGGCCATCGCTTCCCGTCCACGGGCTCGAGTCGACGTTCTCGACCGAGCCACCTTCGTGATGGTCGCCCATGGTCTGTCCGACCCGGGCAACCTCGGAACTCTCATGCGATCCGCCGAAGCGGCCGGTGCCGATGCACTCGCGATCACACCGGGTTCCGTCGACGCCACGAGTCCGAAGGTGGTGCGTTCGTCGGCCGGAGCGGTGTTCCACCTGCCGATCGTCGAGATCGCCGATCTCGACGCGTTGCGTTCCAAGGGCCTGCGTGTCATCGGCACGTCGTCGCATCAAGGCGCGGACTTCACCCGCGTCGATCTCACCGCACGAGTCGCGCTGGTGATCGGGCACGAGGCCCACGGGTTGCCGGCCGATGCGCCGATCGACGAGTGGGTCTCGATTCCGCACGTGGGTCGCGCCGAGAGTCTGAACGCGGCCATGGCCGGAACGATCCTGTGCTTCGAAGTTGCTCGTCAGCGTCGTACGGCCTCGGGTACCGTGAACTGATCATGATCGCCGACATCGAAGCCGCCCGAGTCGCCGCCGAAGCGAGCATCGTCGCCGCCACGACGGTCGACGAGTTACGTCGGCTCGACGCCGAATTGCTGGGCAAGAAAGGCGCGCTGGCGTCGCTGAAGGCCGGCTTGGGTCGGTTGACGACGGTCGACGAGAAGAAGGAAGCGGGAGCCGCGCTGAATCGCGCGGTCACCCAGGTGGAGTCGGTTCTCGCCGAGCGTCTGGCGCTTCTCGGCCGCGGTGAACGCGACCGACAGCTCGCGGCCGAAGCGATCGATCTGACCGAGCACTACCGAGCGTCGGAGCGCGGTCGGGCGCACATCGTGACCCAGGCCTGGCAGCGTCTCGAGGACGTCTTCGTCGGACTCGGATTCCAGATCGCCGAGGGTCCCGAAGTCGAGACCGACTGGTACAACTTCGAGGCGCTCAACATGCCGCCCTCCCACCCGGCGCGCAGCATGCACGACACCTTCTACGTCGATCACGGTGCCCCCGGGAGCACGGTTCTGCGTACGCACACCTCGCCGGTCCAGATCCGGGTCATGCAGGAGATCGAGCCGCCGATCTACATGGTCATGCCCGGGCGTGTGTTCCGCAACGAAACCACCGACGCCACTCATCTCGCGGTGTTTCACCAGATCGAAGGATTGGTGATCGACCGCGGGATCACGCTCGCCGATCTCGCCGGCACGATCGAGGCCTTCACCAAGGCGTTCTTCGGCACCGAATTCGGGAGCCGGTTGCGTCCGTCCTACTTCCCGTTCACCGAACCTTCAGCCGAATTCGACATCCGGACACCCAAGGGCGACTGGCTCGAACTGGGTGGCTGCGGCATGGTGCACCCGAACGTCCTGCGGGCCGGTGGTCTCGATCCCGAGGAGTGGAGCGGTTTCGCGTTCGGCTTCGGCATCGATCGCATGGCCAAGGAACGTCACGGCGTGGGTGACGTGCGCGAGATGTACACCAACGACCTTCGATTCATCGAGCAGTTCTGAGGAAGCATGAAGGTCGTCCATTCCTGGCTGAAAGAACTCGTCGACATCCCCGATGACGTCGAGGCCGTCGCTCACACGCTGTCCGACGTCGGACTCGCCGTCGAGTCGGTCGACAAAGTGGGAGCCACCGTCGCCGGCGTGATCACCGCGCGCGTGATCAAGACCGAACGGCACCCCGATGCGGCCAAGGTGCACCGTGTGTTCCTCGAGATCGGAGACGGGCAGGAGCATCACGTGTGGTGCGGCGCGTTCAACATGCAGCCGGGCGATGTGATTCCGTGGGCCACTCCGGGCACACAGATGCCCGATGGTCGTCTCATCGAGACCAAGCCGATCGTCGGCATCCCGAGCGAGGGCATGTGCTGTTCGGCGCGCGAACTCGGTCTCGGTGACGACCACAGCGGGATCCTGATCATGGCCCCCGACACCCCGCTCGGCGTTCCGTACGGACGCGCGCTCGGGCTGGCCGAAGAGACCGTGTACGACCTCGATGTTCTGCGCAACCGCCCCGATGCCTACGGACACGTGGGTGTCGCGCGCGATCTGTCGGCCCGCTTCGCCAAGCCGCTTCGGGCTCCGTCGGGTCGTCTCGAGCCGTCGGGTCCGACCACCAGTGCATCGGTCGAGATCGCGGCCACCGATCGCTGCCCGCGCTTCACGAGTCTGATCATCAGTGGAGTTCGGATCGCCGAATCCCCCGACTGGATGAAGAGCCGCTTGACGGCAGCCGGGATGCGCCCCATCAACAACGTGGTCGATGTGAGCAACTACGTGATGCTCGAGACCAATCAACCGAACCATGCCTACGACTTCGCCACTCTGGGCGGGAGAGGGTTCCGCGTGCGCGTGGCCACGGACGGAGAGTCGATGGTGACCCTCGACGGAGTGGAGCGGGTACTCACGTCGGACGACCTTCTCATCTGCGACGCCCACGACCGACCGATCGGCATCGCCGGAATCATGGGCGGTCAGAACACCGAAATCAGCGTGACCACCACGACCGTCGCCCTCGAAGCGGCCTATTTCGAACCGGTCGGGATCATGAAGTCGGTGCAACGGCTCGGTCTGCGCAGTGAAGCGTCGGCGCGCAACGAGCGCGGTATCGATCCGCTCGGTATCGAATCGTCGGTGGCGCGCTTCGTGGAGTTGCTGCGACTCACCTGCCCCGATCTCGTCGTGCACGACGGCTTCGTCGATGCACGGACCGAATCGTTCCCGGT
>Ga0255081_1000243_pt1 | contig 13755 bp, 11 predicted proteins | sample Colum_Colum_RepA_FD_188456 | JGI IMG/M metagenome (GOLD analysis project Ga0255081, IMG submission 188456) | Freshwater microbial communities from Columbia River, Oregon, United States - Colum_Colum_RepA_8h | ecosystem: Environmental > Aquatic > Freshwater > River | place: USA: Oregon... | reverse complement strand
ATTCCGGCGCCCCCGCCCGCACCCGCGAGCAGGTGGCCGACCTGCATTTCATGGACGCCCGGTATAAGCTGCTCGACCTAGCGGCCTTCCTCGACCGCCTCGATCGCGCCGCCGGCGGCGAAGATCACCGCGTCCGCGGCCTCCGCGCCGCCCTCCCGCTCCTCCTCGAGAAGGACGAAGGCCGCGTCGCCCGCATCCTGAACCTCTGGAGCGACCCTTCCGTCGACCCCATCGCCAAGGCCGACACCAAGGCCGCCTCGGGCGTCTGGCCCGGCCTCAAGTAAGCCCGCCGACCATGCGTTACATCGAACCGCACGGCCACATGGTGAGCCGCACCACCGACGACTATCAGGCCATGGCTCTCGCCGGCTGCGCCGCGATCTGCGAGCCCGCCTTCTGGGCCGGCTTCGACCGCAAGTCCGCCGACGGCTTCTACGATTACTTCTGCCAGCTGACGCAGCATGAGCCCAAGCGCGCCGCCAAATACGGTCTGCCGCATTACTCCTGGCTCTGCATCAATCCGAAGGAATCCGAAGACATGGCGCTCGCCGCCGACGTCCTCGCGCTGGTCCCGGAATTCCTCAAGGCCCCGACGGTGCTCGGCATCGGCGAGATCGGCCTGAACAAGAACACGCGCAACGAGATGAAGGTGCTCGAGCAGCACATCGCCCTCGCGGTGCAATACGACCAGATGATCCTCGTGCACACCCCGCACCTCGAGGACAAGCGCAAGGGCACGCGCCTCATCATGGACTGCCTCAAGGCCAATGGCGTCGTGAAGCCCGAGCGCGTGATCATCGACCACGTCGAGGAGCATACCATCCACGAAGTCCTCGACCAGGGTTTCTGGGCCGGCATCACGCTCTATCCCGAGTCGAAGGCCACGCCCGTGCGCGCGGTCGACATGATCGAATCCGTCTCCGCCCAGCGCGTCTGGCTCAACAGCGCGTGCGATTGGGGTCACAGCGATCCGCTGTCCGTGCCCAAGGCTGCGCAGGAGATGCGTCGCCGCGGCCATTCCGCCGCCGCCATCGACCGCCTCGTCTACGGTAACCCAGTGAAGTTCCTCTCTCAGTCGCCGCGTTTCCAGGACCCCGCCGCCCAGGCCTGATCGCGTGAAGCTCACGTCCGGACTTTCCCTCGCCTACTGCACCAACGTCCACCGCGGCGAAGGGTGGGCCGAGACGTTCGCCGGCCTGCGCGACCATGCGCTCCGCGTGCGTGACCGCGTCTCGCCCGGCAAGACCTACGTCCTCGGCCTGCGCCTCGGCGACCTGGCCGCGAAGGAGCTCGCTGTGCCTGCCACACTCGCGGCCTTCCGCGCCTGGCTCGACAAAGAGAACTGCGTCGTCGCTGGCATCAATGGCTTCCCGTTCGGCCCGTTCCACGGCCAGGCCGTGAAGGACAACGTCTTCGCGCCGGATTGGTGCGAGGCTCCGCGCCTCGAATACACCAACCGTCTCTTCGATCTCCTCGCCGCGTTCGGCCCGCCCGACAAGGTCGGGACCGTCAGCACGCTGCCCGGCTCGTTCAAGGGTTTCGGTCGCACGCCGGACGAACTCAAGGTCATGCGCCGCAACCTGCTCGCGTGCGCCGAACACCTCGCCCGCCTGCGCGACCGCACCGGGACGCACCTGCGCCTCGCGCTCGAGCCCGAGCCGATCGGCCACGCCGAGAACACGCCGGAAGCGCTGCGTCTCTTCGAACAGCTCCGGGCCGAAGAACCCGCCAAAGGCCTCGTCGACGCGCACCTCGGGATCGCTTACGACACCTGCCACTTCGCGCTGCAATACGAAGAAGCGCACGAGGCCATCGCGCGGCTCAACGCCGGCGGCGCGCCGGTGCTGAAGTTCCACCTCAGCTCCGCGCTGAAGCTTAAGCCCACCGAAGTCGCCCTCGCGCGCCTCGCCAAGATGCACGAGCCGACGTACCTGCACCAGACCATGGGGCGGGCCAAGGACGGCTCGATCGTGCGCTTCAAGGACATCCCGCTCGCCATGGCGGCGATCGACCAGCTCCGCGCGCTCGAAGAACTCCGCGTGCACTTTCACGTGCCGGTCAACGCCGACCGCCTGTCCGACGAACTCTCCACGACCAACGACCACTTGCGCGCCGCGCTCGACGTCATCGCGAAGGCGCCGGGCGCCTGCCGCGAGCTGGAGATCGAGACGTATACCTGGGAGGTCTTGCCGCCCGAAGTCCGCGCGGCCGACGTCGCCGACATGATCGCGGAGGAATATCGCTGGACGCTCGCCGAGCTCGCCCAGCGCGGCGTGCAGCCCCTCTGAGATGAACCCGAAGCTGCGCGGCTGGCTGATCCTCACCCGTGGCTCGAACCTGCCGACGGTCTGGAGTAACGTGCTCGCCGGCTGGCTCCTCGCTCAAGGCCTGCGCCTCCGTCCGCCGGGTTCCGATTACGCCGGTCAGGCGCCGGATCCCCTCGGCTGGGGCGGCCTGCTGCTGCTCCTGCTCGGCGTCTCGCTTACCTACGTCGGAGGCATGATCCTCAACGACGCCTTCGACGCGCGCTGGGATGCCGAACGTCGCTCGACGCGCCCGATTCCCGCCGGGCTCATCGCCGTCGGTGAAGCGCTCCGCGCCGGTTGGGGCGCGCTCGCCCTCGGCTTCGTCCTCTCCGTCCTCGCCGCGCCTTCGAAGCTCCGCCTGACCGTCGCCGTCGTCGCGGCCTCGCTGGCGTTGTGCGTCGTCGTCTACGACCGCTGGCACAAAGGCGTCAGCTGGGCGCCGGCCGTCATGGGACTTTGTCGCGCGCTCCTCCCTCCGCTCGGCTTCCTGGTCGCCGGGGAACGTCTCTACCTGCTGCCGTTGCCGATGGGCGACGCCGATTGGATCATGCTCGCGCACATGTTCGGCCTCTGGCTCTTGACGTTCGCGATCACGCTCGTCGCCCGTCACGAGGCCACGGGCGGCGGAGCCGGACGCTGGGTCGAAGGGCTGCTCTTCATCGCGCCGTTGCCGATGTTCTGGGCGGTCGGACTCTTCTGGCCGTGGATGCTCCTGTGGTCCGGCGTGTATGTCTGGTGGTTGCTCCGTTCGAACCGTCGTCACCCCTTGCCGGCCGGCGTCGGCGCCCGCGTGGCCGACCGGCTCGCGGCCATGCCACTCATCGACGTCATGACGGTCGGTTACGCCGCGTTCATCAGCCTGGCGCTCCTCGTGAAGCGCAAGGGCGTGCATCCCGAGGCGTTGATCGACGCGGGTTGCCTGCTTTTGCTCGCCGTCGGCACCGCTCCTTTCGCCATGCGGCTCGTCCTGCGCTGGCGGAAGCAGATTCCTTCGACCTGAAGAAACGAGGGTTTTTGCCTTAGGGGCGGGTTTTCCGGGAACTGGGCTTGTCCTCCGGCGTCTCACTCCTACTGATTAACCCTCCCCCAGGGCTATGGACGACTCCCTTGACCTCGAATTCGCGGTGACCTACCGCCATCGTATCTTCTTCACCGAAGGTGCGTTCGCGTCGGGTAACCGGGTCCTCGCCGACCTCTTCGCCGGGGCCAAGGTCATCCCGATCGTCGATGCCGGCCTGGCGCAGTCTCGTCCGGGTTTCGCCGCCGAGGTCGCCGCCTACGGCAAGGCCATGGGCGTGCACTTCACCCGGGAGCCGCTCGTGCTCACCGGTGGCGAGGCCGCCAAGAAGGACTCCGCCGTCGTCAAGGCCGCCCTGGCCGCGATCGAGGCCGACAAGATCTGCCGCCACTCCTACGTCCTCGCCATCGGCGGCGGCGCCTTCCTCGACGCCGTCGGCTTCGCGGCCGCCACCGCCCACCGCGGCGTGCGTCTCGTCCGCATGCCCACCACGACCCTCGGCCAGGGCGACGCCGGCGTCGGCGTGAAGAACGGCATCAACACTTTCGGGAAGAAGAACTTCACCGGCGCCTTCGCCGTGCCCGCCGCCGTCGTCAATGACCTCGCGCTGCTCGCCTCGCTCGACGCCCGCGGCCTGCGCGACGGACTCGTCGAAGCCGTGAAGGTCTCGCTCCTCAAGGACCCGGTCTTCTTCGCCAACCTCGAGAAGGAAGCCGCGCTGCTCGCCGCCGGCAATATCCCTGCGATCGGCCGCGCCGTCCGCCGCTCGGCCGAACTGCACGCCAAGCATATCGCCGGTAATGGCGACCCCTTCGAGCTCGGCAGCGCCCGTCCGCTCGACCTCGGCCATTGGGCTGCGCATAAGCTCGAGTCGATGACGAACCATCGCCTCACGCACGGCGAGGCCGTCGCCGTCGGCCTGGCGCTCGACCTGCTCTGTGCCCGCGACCTCGGCCTGTTCGGCCAGGAAGAGACCGAGCGCTCGCTCAACCTGCTCGTCGCCCTCGGCTTCCGGATCTACTCGCCCGAGATGCATCTCGACGGCGGTGCGCCGATGCTGGCCGGCCTCGAAGAATTCCGCGAACACCTCGGCGGCCAGCTCACGCTCGTCCTGCCGACCGCCATCGGTAAGTCCACCCAGGTCCATGAGATGCCTGCCGCCGTCGTGCGCAAGGCCGCCGACGAACTGCGGGCGCGGGATCAGCAGCCATGCGCCGCGCGGTCCTGAACGTCGTCGGCCTCTCCGCCCGGGACCTGCGTTCCGGCGTCATGCCACGGCTCGCCGCGCGCGCCGCGAAGGGCAGCGTCGCCCAAGTGCGTCCGGCGTTCCCGGCCGTCACCTGCACCGCGCAGTCCGATTACCTGACCGGCAAGCAGCCGAGCGCGCATGGCATCGTCGGCAACGGCTGGTATGATCGCACGCTCAGCGAGGTGCAGTTCTGGAAGCAGTCGAACCGCGTCGTGCTCGCGTCGAAAGTCTGGGACGAACTCCACGCCAAGAACCCGAAGCTCAAGGTCGCGAACCTCTTCTGGTGGTATAACATGGGCACCGCGGCCGACATCTCCGTCACCCCGCGCCCGGTCTACAAGGCCGACGGCGGCAAGATCTTCGATATCGCGAGCTACCCGCAGCGCTTCAAGGAGCTGCTCAAGCGCGACCTCGGCGACTTCCCGTTCCATTCCTTCTGGGGACCCCGCGCCGGCCTGCCGTCGTCGCAGTGGATCGCCGACTCCGCCCGCTGGATCGAAGAGCATGAGCAGCCGGACCTCAGCCTGGTCTACCTGCCGCACCTCGACTACGACCTCCAGCGCTTCGGCCCGAACGACCCGCGTAGCGATCAGGCCCGCCGGGACGTCGATAAGCTCGTCGCTGGCCTCGCCGAATTCCTCGAAGCCCGCGGCGTCGAGGTCCTCATCGTCTCGGAATACGCCATCACCGCGGTCGACCGCGCCGTGCCGCTGAACAAGGTCCTGCGTGCGCAGGGCTGGCTCGAACTCAAGCCCGAGGACGGCAGCCTCACGCTCGACACTTTCAACTCGAAGGCCTTCGCCGTCGTCGACCACCAGGTCGCCCACGTCGTCGTGCTCGACCCGTCGGTCCGCGAGGCCGTGCGCAAGGTCCTGCTCGCCACGCCCGGCGTCGCGCAGGTGCTCGACGCCGAAGGCCAGGCCGCCGCCGGCATCCAGCACGTACGTAGCGGCGACTTCGTCGTCATCGCCGACGACCATAGCTGGTTCTCTTATTACTGGTGGGAAGAGGGCCAAGGTGAGCCGGACTTCGCGCGCTGCGTGGACATCCATCGCAAGCCCGGGTACGACCCCGTGGAACTGTTCATCGACCCCAAGATCCGTTTCCCGCTGCTCAGCATCGCTTGGTTCCTGCTGAAGAAGAAGCTCGGCTTCAAGGCGCTCATGAAGGTCATCTCCCAGGACGCCTCGCTCGTGAAGGGTTCGCATGGCCGCATCCCGGAAGACCCGCTGGACTGGCCGGTACTCATCGCGCCGGCTGGAGCCGCCTTGCCCGCGCAGATCGCCTCGACCGACGTCTACGGCCGGATCGCGCAGGGCTTCTGAGCGGGTCTGGGGTTGAAGCGGAACACCGGTCGCGCAGGCTGGTCATACCCCCATGTCAGCCCGTTGTCTTGCTCTCGTCTTCGGCGTCGCGGCCTTCGCCGCGCCTTTCCCGGAGCCGCATGATAACCAGAAGGAGAACATTCCGGTCCTCCAGCCGGCTGATGCCCTGACCAAGTTGCACCTCCCGGAAGGCTTCAAGGCCACGCTCTTCGCCGCCGAACCGGATGTCCGTCAGCCGATCGCGATGTGCTGGGACGAGCGCGGCCGCCTGTGGATCGCCGAGAACTATACCTACTCCGACGGCAAGGAGCGCTTCGACCTCAACCTCCGCGACCGGATCATCATCCTCGAGGACGCCGACCACGACGGGAAGTTCGACAAGCGGACCGTCTTCACGGACGAGATCCAGATGCTCACCAGCATCGAGCGTGGCTTCGGCGGCGTCTGGGCCGTCTGCCCGCCGAACCTGGTCTTCATCCCGATGGACGGCGATAAGCCCGCCGGTCCGGCCCAGGTCGTCCTCGACGGCTTCAGCACCACGGCTGCCAGCCGTCACACCTTCGCCAACGGACTCAAATGGGGCCCTGATGGGTGGCTCTATGGCCGCGTCGGTATCTCGAGCACCTCGTGGGTCGACGTCCCGGGCGTGCCCAAGGAAAAGCGCCAGCCCACCGCCGGCGGCCTCTGGCGCTATCACCCGGTGACGAAGGTCTTCGAGCCGTATTGCCACGGTACCACCAACCCCTGGGGCTCCGATTGGACCAAGGATCACGAGCTGCTCTTCATCAATACCGTCATCGGCCACGGTTGGCAGGGCATCCACGGCGCGCACTTCAAGCGCATGCACGGCGAGGACCCGTACCCGTTCATCTACGAACTCATCGACCAGCAGGCCGACCACTATCACTGGGACACCGGCAAGAAGTGGAACGACGCCGACGGCGGTCGCGGCGGCGCGGACAGCTTAGGTGGCGGCCACGCGCACGTCGGCATGATGATCTATCAGGGCGACAACTGGCCTTCGCAGTATCGCGACAAGCTCATGACGCTCAATATGCACGGACGGCGCGTGAACGTCGAAGCCATCGAGCGGAAGGGCAGCGCGCTCGTCATGAAGCACCAGCCGGACATCCTGAAGTCGGACGATCCATGGTTCCGTGGCATCGAACTCAGCCAGGGGCCCGACGGCGCCGTCACCCTTCTCGACTGGAGCGACATCGGCGAGTGCCACGACCAGGATGGCATCCACCGTAGCACTGGACGCATCTTCAAGGTCAGCCATGGCGACCCCAAGCAGCCTGGCGTCGACTTCGCCCAGGCCACGCCGGCCGAACTCGTCGAGCTCCAGCGCAGCCAGAACGAATGGCTTGTGCGCATGGCGCGCTGGGAACTCCGTGAGCGCGCCTGGAAGGGCGTCGACCTTTCGTCCGCCACCGCCGCCTGGGAGAAGCTTGCCGCCGAGCCCGACAGCTTCCTCGCCCTCAACGCCCATTCGACGCTTCTGGCGCTCCGCAGCGTCAAGTCGGCCGCCCAGCCTTTCGCCGCCCAGCACGCCAAGCATTACGCGCCGTCCGCCATCCTCGCCGAGCAACGTCAGGACGTCCTCGCGCGCCTGATCGAGCGCGAGCTCACCGAGCCGCTGGTCCGCCGGAACAACTCCTTGGCCAAGTTCGCGCACCACACCGGATTCATCCCGGCCTGCGAGGAACAGGAGACGGCCTTGCTCCAGCTCTCGGGCGAGGCCCGTGGCCAGCGCGTGCGTCTCGCCCTCGCCTCGGCGCTCCCGCATCTCAGCGTGCCCGTGCGTTCGCTTGTCGCCCAGCACCTGCTGCGCTTCGACCAAGACGCCACGGACCATAACCTCCCGCTGCTCGTCTGGACCGGCCTCCGTGAGCTCCCGTTCGCAGATCTTATCGACTGTGCGCACATCAGCCGCATCCCGCAGGTCACCCAGCTCATCGCCCGACGCATCGCCGAAGGCGCCGACAAAGACCCGGCGGCGTTGAACCAACTCCTCTCGAATGCCGCCGCCATGCCGGACGGCCAGGCCGAGATCGTCGCCGGCGTCGCCGCCGCGTTGCGCGGTTGGCGCAAGGCGCCCAAGCCGGCCGCCTGGGAGACGTTCGTCGCCTCGATTCCCAAGGAACTCGCGTCCGCGCAGGATCAGGCCCGCCAGCTCAACGTCATCTTCGGCGACGGGCAGGCACTCGACGAGATCCGCCGGATCGCCCTCGATGACAAGGCGCTGATGGAACAGCGGCGGGCCGCCTTGCTTTCGCTCATCGACGCCAAGGACAAGCAGCTCAAGCAAGTGTGCGAGAAGCTCATCTATGTCCGTGGCGTGAACATGGAGGCCATCCAGGGACTCACCCAGTTCGACCAGGACGGCGTCGCTCAGCGCATCATCGACCGCTACACGCAGTTCTATCCGCATGAACGTCCGCAGGTCATCATGGCGCTCGTCTCGCGTCCGCGGTTCGCGGCGGACCTCCTCAAGGCCGTCGAAGCCGGCAAGATTCCCAAGGCTGACTTCGGTCCGGCCGCCGCGCGCCAGGTGCGGGCTTTCAATGACGCCAAGCTCAACGCGCTCCTGACGAAGGTCTGGGGTGAGACGCGCGAGACCTCGGCGGACAAGCTCAAGCTCGTCGCTGAACTTAAGGCGCGGCACACCGCAGACTTCTTGGCCAAGGCCGACCAAGGCAAGGGTAGGGCGTTGTATGCGGCCGTGTGTGGCCAGTGTCACAAGCTCTACGGTGAAGGCGGCGCGCTCGGGCCGGATCTCACCGGCAGCGGACGTCACGACCTCAACTATCTTGTCGAGAACATCGTCGACCCTAGCGCCGTCGTGGACGCCGCGTATTATCTCAACAGCATCACGCTCAAGGACGGACGCGTCCTCAGCGGCATCGTCGGCGCGCAGAGCGAACGCACGCTCACGCTACGTTCGGTCGGACAGGAGACCGTGATCGACAAGCAGGACATCACCCAACGTGAGACCTTGCCCATCTCGCTCATGCCGGAAGCGCTGCTCCAGGCTTTCACGCCTGAGCAGCAGCGCGACCTGCTTGCCTATCTCATGGGTAATTCCCAGGTCCCTCTGGCGAAGTAAGGTATCTCGCCGCTCCTTTCATGAACGTCCATCACCTCGAGTTGTTCTATTACGTGGCGAAGCATCAGGGGATCAGCGCAGCGGTGCGGCACATCCCTTACGGTATCCAGCAGCCGGCCGTCAGCGGCCAGATGCTCGCGTTGGAGTCTAATCTCGGAGTGCGGCTCTTCGAACGGGTACCGTTCCGCCTGACCTCACCGGGCCGGAAACTCTTCGCGCAGATCGAGCCCTTCTTCGCCGGGCTCGACGGACTCGAAGCGCAGTTGCGCGATGCCGACCGGCCGGAGTTGCGGCTCGGCGCCTCGGAACTCGTCCTGCGTCTGCACATCCCGACCGTCACGCAGCGCCTCCGGTCGCGTCATCCGAAACTCCAGCTCAGCCTGACGCCGGGTTATCAGGTCCAGTTCGAGACCTGGCTCAGCGAAGGCCTGATCGACCTCGCAATCGTCCCGCTCGAAGCGAAGGCGCAAGGCCGCCAAAGCCAGCTCCGCCTGGCCCGCGTCCCGCTGGTCTTACTCGTCCCCAAGAAGTCGCGATGGAAGAGCGCCGCCGAGCTCTGGAAGCAGAAGACCATCACCGAGCCGCTGGTCGCTTTGCCGGGCGCCTCCAGCGTCACGCGCAGCTTCCAGCGCGACCTCCGCCGATTGGGCATCCAGTGGGCACCGTCAGTCGAAGCCCCTTCGATCGAGGCGGTCACGAGTCAGGTCGCCGCCGGCGCCGGCTTAGGCGTGAGCCTGGCCATCGCCGAAGCCATCGCCGACCCCGGAGTGCGCGCCCTGCCATTGGACGGTTTCGCGACGTTGGATACCGGTCTGCGTTGGACCGGCGGGATGACGCCGCTTCTGCGCGACACCATCTTGGAGCTGCAGCGCTATGCGCGCGAGACCTGGCCCGACTGGGCCACCGATGACGTGCTCGTCGAGCCCAAGAAGGCGGGTCGGCGGAAGGCCTGACTCAGCGCTTCGCGAGCGCCTGCGTGATCGCTACGCAGGCTAGCGCAGCGTTCTCGGCGCGAAGGACCGTGGGTCCGAGCACTACCGCACGGAACCCTGCGGCGCGGGCGGCGGCATATTCTTCGGAGGTCAGGTCGCCTTCGGGGCCGATGAGCCAGGTGACTTTCGAAGCCTTGGTGAAATCCAGGTGCGCGACCGGTTCAGCGTCAAATTCGAGCGAACCCGTGAGGCGCAGTTCGCCCTCGACCAGGGCCGGCAGGCGTTCGATCCATTCGCGGAAACGCATCGGGGCGGCGATTTCGGCGCGCCACGGGTGGCCGGATTGCTTGCAGGCTTCGACGGCCTGCTGCTGCCAGCGCTCGCGGCGGGTACGGGCGCGGTCGGCGTCGAGCTTCACTTCGCAACGCGCGGTCTCGAGCGGGATGACCCCGGCCGCGCCGGCTTCGCAGCAGATGCGCACCAAGTCGTCCATCGTGCCGCCCTTGGGCATGCCTTGGGCGACGGTGATCGCGGGCGAAAGCGGATCGGCTGTGCGCGCACGGATGACTTCGACCATCGCGCCGTCCCCATCGGCCGAGGCGAGTTTGCCTTCGACCACCAGGCCTTCGCCGTCGAGAAGCACGACCGCGTCGCCGCGGCGGGCGCGGAGGCTGCGGACCACGTGGGCGGATTCGTCGGCCGAAAGCTTCACGTGGGCGCCGGGCTTGCAGGCCGGGGCTTGTTCGTGGTCGATCCAGGCGCGGAGCGGGCTCATCAGGCGAGGGCGACCGGGCGGTCGTAAGAAGGATCCCAGTCTTTCCAGACCGGCTCGTAGCCGTGGGCGCGGAGCATCGCCGCCACTTCGTCAGGTGAGCGGTCGTCTTCGATCGCGAACTGTTCGAGCGAAGCCTCGCGGCCTTCGGCGTAACCGCCGGGATTCGTGTGCGAGCCCGCGCTCATCGCCGTCACGCCCACGCGACAGGCGTGGTCGCGGAACTTACGGCTCTCACGGGTGCTCAGCGTCAGTTCGACCTCGGAGCTCAGCAGGCGGAAGGCGCAGATCGCCTGGACCAGGTCGCGGTCGGTCATCTCCACCTTCGGCTGCAGCTCGCCCTCGTGGGGACGGATGCGCGGGAAGGAGACGCTGTAGCGGCTCTGCCAGTGCTTGCGTTCGAGCCAGCGGAGGTGGAGGGCCGTGAAGAAACATTCCGCGCGCCAGTCCTCGAGGCCGAAGAGCGCGCCGAGGCCGATCTTGTGGACGCCGGCGGCGCCGACGCGGTCCGGGGCATCGAGTCGGTAGGCGAAGTCGGACTTACGTCCCTTCGGGTGGTGGACGTTGTATGTCTCGCGGTGGTAGGTCTCCTGGTAGACCAGCACCGCGTTGAGCCCGTGCTTGCGGAGCTCGGCGTATTCCGCGGTCTCCATCGGCTGGACTTCCATCGACAGCGACGAGAAGTGCGGGCGGAGCAGGTCGAGGGCCTGGACGAAGTAGGGCACTTCCACCTTGTTGGATTCGCCCGTCAGGATGAGCAGGTGATCGAAGCCCAGCTTCTTGAGGGCGCCCGCTTCGCGGAGGATCTCGCCCGGATTGAGCGTGCGACGCGGGACCTTGTTGCCGGCCGAGAAGCCGCAGTAGGTGCAGACGTTCTGGCACTCGTTGGACAGGTAGGCCGGCGCGAAGAGCTGCATCGTGCGGCCGTAGCGGCGGAGCGTGCGTTCATGGCTCAGGCGGGCCATCCGCTCCAGGTGCGGGGCGGCCGCCGGGGAGATCAGCGCCTTGAAGTCTTCGAGGTCGGCCGAGTCGGCCTCGGCGCGCGCGAGGGCGCGGAGCACGTCGGCCTCCGTCTTCGCCACGACGGATCCCAGGACCTCGTCCCAGGGATGGGCGGCATGGACTTCGGCGAACGACATCAGGCCCGACACTGTGGGCCAAAAATCGCGCAGGGCAAGGGCGGGCGCGCGCTCAGAGCGTCGCGGCGTAACCGGCGGCGTCGAGCAGGGCGCCCAGCTCGGCCGGATTCTTCACCTTCACCTTGATCATCCAAGCACCGGCGTACGGTTCGCGGTTCACCAGGTCGGGTGAGTCGTTCAGGGCGGAGTTCGCCTCGAGGATCTCGCAGGACACCGGGCTGTAGAGGTCGGAGGCGGCCTTGACGGATTCCACCGTCCCGAAGACGTCGCCATGGTTGAACGACGCGCCGACCTTCGGGAGGTCGACGAACGTCACGTCGCCGAGGGCGGCCTGAGCGTGGTCGGTGATGCCGATGACGGCGGTGCCGTCGGCGGCGACCTTGATCCACTCGTGGTCCTTGGTGTAATGGAGGTCGGCAGGGACGTTGCTCATAGGTTCTGGGTAAAGCGGGTAGGGATTATTTCAACCCTTCACTTCACGAAAGGCTCGGCCGAGAGGCGCAACGGGATGCGGTGGCCGCGGATGTCGACCGTCAGCGTGGCCGAGGCCGCGTGGCCGGCGGCGACGAGGGCCGTGCCGATCGGCTTGCCCAGGACCGGGGACTGCGTGCCCGAGAGCACTTCGCCGACGGGCGTCTCGCCGGAGTAGACGACCGCGCCCTGACGGGCGATGCGGCGGTCATCGAGGGAGAAGAGTACCACCGAGGAGACCGGGCCGCCTTGGGCCTGACGATGGAGCGCCTCGCGGCCGATGAACTCCGGCTTCGTGAACTTCACCGTCCAGCCGAGGCCGGCCTGGATGGGCGAGATCTGCTCGGAGATCTCGTGTCCGTAGAGCGGGTAGTTCGCTTCGAGGCGGAGCGAGTCACGGGCGCCGAGTCCGGCGGGCACGAGACCATGGGGCTTGCCGGCGGCGAGGAGCGCGCGGGCTACTTTCTCGGCGGAGGCCGCGGGCAGGTAGATCTCGAAGCCGGGCGAACCCGTATAGCCCGTGCGGGAGATGAGGCAGCCGGCCACGCCGGCCACTTCGCCGAACACGAAGCCGAAGCGCTTGATCGACGCGAGCGGCGTCGCGGTCGCCAGCGCGAGGATCGCTTCGGCGCGCGGACCTTGGAGGGCGAGCTGGGCCCAGGCCGCGCATTCGTCGAGCACCTCGACCTGATGGGTGCCGATGTGGGCGCGCATCCAGGCGATGTCCTTCGGCGCGTTGGAAGCGTTGAGGCAGATCAGGAATTCATCGTCGGCCAGGCGGTAGACGATCAGGTCGTCGACGCAGCCGCCGTCGGGCTGGCACATCACCGTATAGCGGGCCATGCCGACCTTGATCGTGGACATCTCGTTGGTCATGACGCCATCGAGGAACTTCGCGGCGTCGCGGCCGCGGACGCGGGCCTCGCCCATGTGCGAGACGTCGAAGAGGCCGGCCGCCTGGCGGACCGCCATGTGCTCCTCGATGATGCCCGTGTATTGCACCGGCATCTCCCAGCCGGCGAAGGGGACGATGCGGCCGCCGAGTTCGACGTGCAGGGCGAAGAGAGGCGTGCGGGAGAGCGGGTCCGACATGGTCAGGTTAAGGTGCGTCCCCGGGCCTCTGTTCCAACAAAAAAGCCCGGCCGAGCGGCCGGGCTTTGCGAAGCGGAGCGAAGTCCGGCTCAGAGACCGAGTTCCTGGCGGAGACCCGAGAGGGCGGCCTTGAAGTCTTCTTCCGTGATCGCCTTGGCGCGACGCTTGCTCTCGAGGAGGGCGTAGCGGGAGCTGAACTCGGAGTACTTGAGGGCTTCGGCCTTGGCCTTCTCGGCGGCGACGGCCTTGTTGGCTTCGGCGAGCTTGGCTTCGGCATCGAGGCGGGCGTCGGCGACGGCCTTCTCGGCGGCCTTGTTGGCTTCTGCGAGCTTGGCTTCGGTC
>Ga0255081_1000236_pt1 | contig 13909 bp, 18 predicted proteins | sample Colum_Colum_RepA_FD_188456 | JGI IMG/M metagenome (GOLD analysis project Ga0255081, IMG submission 188456) | Freshwater microbial communities from Columbia River, Oregon, United States - Colum_Colum_RepA_8h | ecosystem: Environmental > Aquatic > Freshwater > River | place: USA: Oregon... | reverse complement strand
GTTGCTGATGGCGTTGGGGTTGGTGATGGTGATGGCGTAGCAGAAGATGTTGGGGTAGGGCTGGGGCTGGGTACTGGTGTTGACGTTGGTCTTGATTGTGAAATTGATTGAACTCTAAAACCAACTCCTGGCCCCGATGAAAACTTTGGGGCTCCCACAGCATCAGATAAATACTTCCAAGGCTTTGGTAGTGGATCTTTATCTTTTAACTTTAGGAATTTGGCAAATAGCCCGTTCTTACCAAGGACTTTAGAGCAAGATATGCCAAAGGCATTTATTTGATAGCTTCCTTTAGGAAATTTAACCCCTGCAATGACTTCATCTTTCTTTACTTTATATATTCCACATGGTGGACCTTGTGGACCTGCGCCATGAGAATTGGAGTTAGCAGAGAAAGGAATAAGAGATAAGAAAAGAGCAAAAGCAATAAGAACTGCGCCTCTACTCTTGTTAATCATTAAATTCTCTTTTATTGATTAAAGAGCTCTGTGACCTTGTTCCAATTAACTACGTTCCACCAGGCAGCAAGGTATTCCGGTCTTCTATTCTGGTATTTGAGGTAATAGGCATGCTCCCAGAGATCATTTCCTAGTAGAACTTTCTTTCCCTCACTTACTGGGCAATCTTGATATGGGGTGGTGGTAATTGAAAGCTCGCCGCCATCTTGAATTAACCAGACCCAACCAGAGCCAAAGCGGCTCATTCCTGCTGCTTCAAACTCTTCCTTGAACTTGGCAAAAGATCCAAACTTGGCATTTATCGCCTCTGCTACTTTGCCAGTTGGTTCTCCGCCACCAGTTGGGCTCATCCATTGCCAAAAGAGTGAGTGGTTGTAATGGCCACCGCCATTGTTTCTAACCGCTGCTTTAATTTTATCTGGCACTTTATCAAGTGAGGCCATAATTTCATCGATGCTCTTTGATTCCCATTCACTTGCGGCAATTGCTGCATTTAATTTATCAACATAGGCCTGATGATGTTTGCCATGATGAAGCTTCATAGTTGCCTCATCGATATGAGGCTCTAGCGCGTCATAGGGGTATGGAAGTGGTGGAAGTGTGAAAGCCATTTTATTCATCGCCTTTCAATGGGGGTGAGTCAAGAGTTAGTTTAGCCCTGGCTGCTTAAAGAGCAAGATAGATCAAGGCCTAGCTATATAAATAGAGGAGAAGTGCAACAAAGTTAAAGGTGCTCATCGCCATAAAGAGCGCGGCTAGAACTTTTAATTGAGAGCCGGTTTTGATTATTGACTGACCTAACGGGGTGAGTGATTTAAGGGCCTTAAGTGAATCAATAACTGCAAGGCTATCTCTAATTGCTGCCACCATCGCTGTTACTGAGAAGACTCCCCCGGAGGCAACAAGACCTACTAGAAAGAGCTTTAGGTATTGATCGCTATCGCTAGTAATAGCCCCTGTTGCACAGAGCGCTAATACTGCTGAGAGAAGAATTGTGGGAGCTAATTGAGATTTGACTCTAATAGCTCTCTGTTGATTCCAAGAATTGATTAGATTGTTTTCATCCATAGACCAGATAATACAAGGGGTAGTTAGAGAAGAGGGCAAATTCTTCGCAAAAAATTACTATTTTGTCGAACCACAGGAAATCCTTAGATAAAACTCACCTTATATGGAAAGTCTTGCCACGAGTTTAGCCAGAGGCAATTTATAATTTATTTATCTAGAAGATTAACAAGGAGGTTATCGTGGAGTACAAAAGCGTGATGGTTTGGTCAAATAGCGGAATGATGGGAGGAATAACTCCAGAACATATCACTAACGTGGTGCAACCTACTTTAGATAAATGGTCAACTCAAGGTTGGTCACTGCATAGCCAGAGTATTTGTTTTGCAACTCTTGTCGGTGTGCACCTTATTTTCTCTAAAGAGTGAGATTTAAAAAGTTCCCTAAGCAAAAGTTTGTATTAGCTCAGATACTTGCCCTATTTACCGTATTACTCATCACCTCCTGCGCGCAAACCTTGGTAGATAGCTCTGATAGTTAAGAAGCTATAGATGACTTAAAACTTGTTGCGGTCATAGATTATCCTGGAATTACAGCATCCGAAGTGCTCTCGTTTGAGAGTGAGCAAATTACTGCTCAGCCTGAGGTTGCGGCTTCCTTCTGTACTGATTTTGGTGTTGCCATTTGGGATATCAAGTCGAGTATTTGGTCGGCCGAGGGCGCTGAGGGCACCAGTATTTGCAAGGCAAAAAATATGACCTGGATCGGCATCGGACAACATCTTTCAAGCGCCAGTTGATTAAAAATAAGTGGTCTCTATTCGGATGGGAGAAGATTCTTCCTTCGCTATCTAACCTTTAGTTCAGATAGCAAACTTCTACTGTCTTATTCAAAGGTTGCAGAGAGGGGCTGGTAGACCTCACCACATTGGAAAACTAAATCTCTTGAATGCTTACGAGATCTCAGCCTGACAGAATCTGCACTTCTTCGCTGCGCGTTTGATCATTTCGGCACAGACAGGACAAGGCATATCAGCGGACTCAAACTTTACCGCGGTACCTTTCGCGATTAGCTGACTCCACGATGTAAGAGAAATTTTCCGGTCATAACTTAGATTAATAATGCCATCAGCCCCCATTCTGGTTGCTTGCTCAATAAGTACCTCATTACAATCCTCTAAGTTTCCGTCATTTTGCTTTGCCATTACTTCACCAAGAACCTTGTATGGTTTTTCAGGTTCACCTGTAAACAATTCCACACCGTACATAACTTTCCTCCTAAGTAGTTTTACCACTCATTACAGTAACACTAAACTGACGATAACTTTACTCCACAAATCCAATGGTAGTCGTTGTATTTTTTGAGTTATTGTTCCTTTGAATGTTCTTAAGCAATTTATTGTTCTCTAGCTGAATTTTATAGGTTTCCCACTCTGCGGGCGTCATACTTGCTCTAATTTTTGCCAATCTCTCTTCTTCCTTGGCTTCCTGCTCGCGTTGTACTTCTGCTGCAGCATTTGCAAACACTTTTATAATCACAATTACAAGGAAGGTGCTTGAAAAAATTGTTCCAATGAGTCCGATTAAAATTCCAAAAAGTAACAAATCAGATCCGGCAGTTGAGGAGACACTCTCGTCATCCGGTAGGAGAAAAAAAGATCCTAAACAAAGTGATAGCGAAAAAAGCAGGGTGATGACAATATTTTTTAAAGTAAGCACTTTTTCCCAATTTATACGCTTGCGTTTTTTTGAATCTCCCCCCATGTTTAGATTGTAAAGTAACGTTTAGTGTGGGTCAAGGGGTCTACATGTACTCTAAAATCTGCCACCTTTTACTTATGGACTTATATGGGATTTTTAGAACCACTTGTATAGACCCTAACCGCTGGTAGTGATTCTTAATTGCACCAGACTATCTAAATGTCGAATCTTGCATGTAAACTTCCACTACAGACATGGATGGGAGGCGCTGTCTGCTAACTCTTAATTACAAATTGGCGGGCTTCCCTATTTTCACTGACTCTCCTAGCGTTCTGTTATGAATGTGATGCCTCGCCAAAGATTAGGTGTTCTAATGGTTTTTGGTTACTTGGATTGGAATTTAGGAGTGATTTAACATGAAGTTATTTGATAACCCTGATATTCAGAAGAATAATGACGGACATTTACTTCTTGATACACCGCATCGAGCTGATGGCATGAGGCTCATCCGTCAAGCTGCAGAAAATGGACAGCCAAATGCCCTCTCAAGCATTATCTGGTTTGATGTAATTGAAGATCAGATAGATAGAGCAATTCAGGATTTTGAAACATATCTTCCACTTACTCAATCTTGGATTGCTAAAGAAAAAGCGCGAATTGATAAAATATGGTTAGTGACAGCTGCTGAAAAAAACTCTGTCATTTGGCAATATGAATATCAAATCTCAAACTCCAAGAGCAATGTTGCTCTGGCTTTCTTGGCAAATGGCGATGAGAGTAAAGCGATGGAGCTTTGGAATGAAGCTGCTTTAAAGCATGGACATATCGAATCTAGGTTTTATCCAATATTTCACTTATTCAAATCAAACCCAGGATCTGCAATTGGAGTATTAAGAAACTCCTTTTCAAAAGAAGAGTTGCAATCTCTTATACATGACCTAACAGAGGTCTCAACTCAGGGTTCTGGCTGGTTTGCTAAGTGGGCTAAAGAGGGTTTAGATATTTTAAGAGAAACTATAAAGAACTTGCGGGGTCCACTTGGCGCCTCTGCTGCTTCTGTTGCAACATTTATGGCAGCCAAGGCTGTAAACAAACACCTACGGGATGAAATGCAGGAGTCTATGGGCGATAGCGAGAACATCGCAGATTGGTTTGGAGATCTTTTCTAAGTTTTATTCCTACTTAAGTCCCCAAAACTCAATACAGTGCATTTCGCTCTTGAAAACTCTTCATCCAATCCCTAGATACGAAGCCCTGATTCTGCTAGCGTATTACAGAGTTCTTTTCGAGGAAGAAGGGTGAGCTTATGCAGGGATTTGGCGCTTTACTTATTATCTGGGGAATTCTTGACTACATAATGGGTGAATCAGGAACAGATGTTTACTACGACTGGTTTGGTATCTACTTACCTGATTCGATTTATAGCTACTCTCATTGGATCTCAATGGCGATTGGAACATTTTTAGTTGGAGCAGGTAGAGCTTCTGCCTCCTCAAATAGTTCAAGTGTTTCAACTCCTAAAGCCGCAACTGGAAACTCTAGTTCTAGTACCACCAACTCCGCTCTTGCTGGTGGAGCCGCTGGAGCTGTTGCAGGAATGAGCGCAGCACAAATGGCTGCACTAAAACGTGCTCAAGAAGCAGCTCAGCAATATACAGAAGAGCAAAAAGCAGAGGAAGAAGAGCCAGAGTTTGATGCTGGCGATATGGATATCTGAACTATCGGAGAAAAATAGCTCTTTCAGATGAACTTTCTGGTTATGCGAACAATATAAGTTTTTGAGGAGATAAGGATGCCATATTTTCTATTCTCAACAGCTTGGGTTAAATCGTCTTTATCGATCCAGTAGCCAACTTTCTCTTGGTATGTAATCGGGCGACCTATCTCTTTCAGGAACTTCATAGACTCAGCAAAGCTCAATTCAGGTAATTGAGTTCTTAGATAGATCCACATTGCAGCAAATACTTGGGTTGAAACCGAGGTGCCAAAGGCATTTACTTGCAATTGAAGTGACGATCTTGCTTTGGTTTCACCTACTGCAAGAAAGGTACTTCGGTTTGGATCGATATTTGAATAGCTAGATAATTGCCCGTTAGTCACCGCTCCTACAGGAATAGCTAATGGTAGGCAACCAGGCCAAGAGACTCGAGACTTGTCTCCGTTATTACCACTGGCAACAAAAACCGGAATCCCTAGGTTAAAGAGACTTGTAATTGCCGTTGCTGTTCTATCGCTTTTCGGACAATAATCCTTAGAGCTAGACAAATTGTGTGAGCCTTGGGCCAAAGCAACAGCTTGGATATTAAAGCGCACTTGATTATCTAAAACCCATTCAAGAGCTTGATAGACAGTTTGCTCCGAAGTCTTAAGTCTTGCTCCAGATTCTGCTGCTCCAATAATTCTCATAAACACAATAGGAATGCTTGGATTCGTCGAGATGGCAATTGAAGCCATTTGTGTTCCATGATCAAAGGTGGCAGAAAGACCATATTTAACTGGTAGAAAGGCAGAACCAGGGCCTTCTAAAAAATATCTACCATTTGGGCACACGCTCCACTCAAGAATACATACCTCGTGAAGTAAATTCCCTTTAATTTCAAAAATATTACTGTCAACAGATGTATCAAGAATTGCAACACTTGGAGCCAATTCGGATGCGACAACTGGATTTGAAGGTAAAGTAATCAGCAATGTTGATAAGAGTCCAGGCAGTACTATTCTCTTAATCACAGCCCACGCCATCACCATCTCGATCAAGACCATGAACATCTCTTCCGGTGATGCGCACAGGAGCAAGTCCTAAACTCCTGATGTCACTGCAATTCAAATCTGGGGGGAAGATCGGAACGCAGCCTGCATAATTTGGATCGCAACCACTTGTATTTTTACTTGGACTCTCTGTGCTCTTATAGCTTCCAGTGCTTAAGGCAGAATAAGGATCTAGTCTTGCACTTGGGCAGGCTGCCCATAGCCCTATCTTCTTTGCTTGCGCTTTCTGCGCTGCCGATAGCAATTTCTTAGAGTACTTACCTAACTCATTACGATAAAAATAAGGCGCTGCAGCGCCTAATTCCACCATTTTCAAATTTATATTTGTTTTTCCAATAAATAGATACCGAAGTAATCGACCATAGCGATCTACCTCATCTAAGTTAGGGTCTGTAGTTAACTTTCTTTCTCCTTTTGTTGTGAGTAGTTTTGCAAGAGCTTGGCTCGATTCCAAGGAATAGCATTCAGAGCCCCGCATCTCTGGAGTATCTATCTGAAGCAAGCGAACGCTTTGGCCTGTTGTTAGCTTGATGGTGTCACCATCAATAATCGAATCGATTCTTATTGGAGCAGTTGAGGCAGCAGGTAGAACAAGCAAGCTAAGTAAGGTACATAGCCCAATAATCGCCACTCTATTCCCCATGGGTGTAATTATTTAGCGCTACGGCTCACACTTCAATAGCATCGCAATTATGTTCTAAAACTTGAAGAAATTCATTGAATAGAGGTTGACTTATCTATTTTTATAATGAAGGCTTAGTCAAAACAAAAAGAAAGGAAGCTCGTGGTAAGCCCAAATCTGTTGCTTGTAAAGGATAAGGTTCAGAGATTCGCAAAGCAGTTTTTCAATGTTGTCCAACTTGACGATGATGGAGATTTAAGCATTCCATATGAATCAACCAATATTTTTATCTCTTGTAGTGAATTAGATCAAAGTAGTCCAGAGTTAAATGAGTTCCGCAGGGATAATGAAATCTCAACAACAATGGTAAATGTGTGGGCCTTAGTTCTACGTGAAGTAAAGGGAACCCCAGAATTGTTCAAATGGATTGCTACTGAAGGACAAACATATGACTATGGCAGATTCAAGGTTGCTGAAATTCAAGATTCTCCAGGTAAATTTATCGTGATCTTTGAGCATAACTTGGCTGGAGACACCTTAGACGCCGGTGAACTAAAAGGAGCTTTGGCAGCAGTTGGTTTTGTTGCCGATGGCGAAGATGACAATCTGAAGGCACGCTTTGGTGGCAAGACCGTTGAAGACCTTAGGCAGTCATAACAAAGTTATTTGTTAGATGAGCCTAAGTTATGAGATCCGCGAGAGTGCATCGAGCGTAGCTAAAAAGTATGACCATAGTGAATTAACCAAACTTCATATTCTCTATGGTATTCGTCGAAAGTTTCCCGAGCAGTTAAGTAAATTGAGTTTGGATGAGATAGAGAAGAGAATCTCAGCTCTTCCGCGAGTACCTTCAAATGTTATGGCGGTTTCAGAGGAAGTTGAAGATCTTCTCGCAAAGATTCAGTATCCCCAACAAGCAGTAGAGCTTGCAACAACACTAGCCCTCCAACTCTTGGAAATTGATTTAGGGGATTTGTCTTCAGGGCCAGTCCAAGCCAGCTCGGAAACTACCCAGGAAAAGTTATCTTTGAGTGAATCACTAGAACAGCTAAACAAATTAATTGGCCTAAATGAGGTTAAGACTCAAGTTTCCAAGCTAATCAACGTGCACCAAGCCAATGGCATTAGATCTGCCCAAGGGCTTCCTAAGGTCCCAGTCGGTCTTCACTGTGTATTTACTGGAAGTCCGGGAACTGGAAAAACAACGGTTGCTAGATATCTAGCAACAATGTACAACTCAATAGGCTTACTTCCATCAAATAAAGTCTATGAAGTTGACCGTTCTGCTCTGGTAGCCGGATATGTTGGACAAACCGCTTTAAAAGTTCAAGATGCGGTAGAGAAAGCAAAAGGTGGGGTTCTTTTTATCGATGAGGCTTATTCACTCTCTGCAGACTCTGGAGCAGGTTTTGGCGATGAAGCAATTTCCACCTTAGTGAAAGCTATGGAGGATAATAGAGAGAACTTAGCAATCATCGTTGCCGGCTATAAAGAACCAATGAAGCAATTCATTGAATCAAACCAAGGTTTGAAGTCAAGATTTCAAAACTACATTCACTTTAGTGACTACTCCAGTGAAGAGCTACTAAATATATTTGAAGAGCTATGTCACTCACACAAAATGGAGATAGATCAATTGGCAAAAGTAGACTTACTAAAGCATATTGAAACTGCCAAACCTCAAGGTGATCAAGGAAATGCAAGATATATTAGAAATCTCTTTGAAAAGATGTACCTTAATATGTCTCATAGAGCTGCTGAAGATGGAAACATTGATCTTCATGAAATTCTAAAGTTTTATAGTAGGGATATTCCAGCTGTTGAGGTAAGAAAACAGACAATTGGCTTTGCGCCAAATAAAGAGTGAAATGGAATACACCAATAAGTCGAAATCATTGATTGGAACCAAAAAGCTTGATTGGATTCCAATTATCCTCTCCGCAATCTTGTTGGCTTATTGGTGGCAACCTTGGATCTATCTAACTGCCACCTCCTCACTTCTTCTGATACTAAATTTCTTAATAGTTGGAGCTCTTCTCTTATGGGCAGATGGTTATGAGAGAGAACCTGGCATAACCATTACCTGGAGTGTCCTCTGGGGTTGTCTTGTTGCAATCTCAATTACCAGCTTAATTACGCCCGGAGAAGCCTCACTCTTCGTGGCAGCTATAGTCGAGGAAGCCTCAAAGCTTTTGGGTCTTTTTTGGATCTACAAAAGGGGGAGTATCCATTCAGCAACTGACGCTCTTGTTATGGGCGGCTTTATAGGCTTGGGATTCACAATTTTTGAGGACTTTGCTTATTCAGCCGGTTCTGAGGAAGCAACATCTATTCTAATTTTTAGAGCAATTTTCTCTGTTTTTGCACACACGCTCTTTTCTGGGGTAGGAGCTGCAATCATGTACCTACTCTGGAAAAAATTACATGGAGGCGGACTGGTTCTGGGATTTATCTTCTCTTATCTAATACATTACATATGGAATCTTTCGCTCTCTATCGATTTAGCTTCTATAAGTCCCTTGATTTACTTCATCGTTTACGCTGCATGGCCCCCCGTAGTTCTACTTATTACCTGCATCCTGGTAAGACAAAGAGAAGCAGCGCACTTAAGAAGAAATGGCTTAAGAGCTATTGAGTTAGAAATGGTTTCACAACATGAACTTGATCAGATACTGAATTGGAGTACCCGACGTAATGCAGCAAAAGAAACAGGCTCTCGTTTTGAACGAAGATTGTTTCACAAAAATTTGCACGTCACTGCACGGAGAATTCTTGAGCTTGATTCATACTCGAAGGGTCACTTCAATGAGGAAAGCACGAGCATTAAAGAGGTAATCGACAGAGATCCTTGGTCTTAGGGCTTTTTTCTCTTCTGCCCATCATGAAGTATTGTTTCCATAATTTTGAGTTGCTCTCTTAATCTACCTATCTCATCTTCCGTTACTTTTCCATCCGCAGTAATGTCGTCAACTTCATGCACAATTGTATCTAGTTCGATCATCTTCCTTTTACGCTCTTTGTTTTCCTCACGCGCCTCATCCATAGCATTTAACACAATTCCGATAAGTACATTTAATACCGTGAAAACGACAATGAAGATATAGGAGAGATAGAAAGGAAGAGCCCAGGGGCTAATCGCGACCGCCTCTTCCAAATAATTGGGAAAATTCTCTAATGTTAATAGAATAAACAGTGAGGTAAGAGCTAGCGTTATGTTTCCCCAACTATCTGGTAATTGCTCCCCGAATAAGTAAACACCGGCCATTCCATATATAAATAAGGCTAGAAAAATCAGCACTCCTACGCTCATCAGAGGTGGGAGGCTCTTAACCACAGAGCTTGTCAGAACCCTAACTTCTGGTAAAAATCTAAATATACGAATTAGTCGAAATATCCTGAGTAATCGTAAGATAATTGTTTCACCTGTGAAGACTCCAAATGAGAGAACTACAATAGTGAAATCAAAGACATTCCAGCCTTGTCGAAAAAATTCCCAAGGTCTTTTTCCATAGGAAACTAATCGCATAATCAGCTCAACAAGATATATATACAGCGCGAATTTATCTAATTCACTCAAAGCGTTTCTGGTCTCTGGATCAATCTCTGGCATAGTTAAGAGGGCCAAAGAAACTGCGTTAACTAATATTATAAAAGCAATTACTAACTCAAACTGAGAGCTGTAGACGACACGAGCTAGCCATTTGATCCTATATTCTTTTAATTCAATCATCTCTCCATAAGCTTTGACAAAATTCCGACTGTCCAATTTTTGTTTTACCACATGCAGCTCCCAATTAGAGTCACTATGTAACTTTCATTTTTTCTGAAATCCCACGGTTGTGCTGGTCATCTGATCCCAAAGTGTTTGGTGAGAAGATCTAAAAACAAGAAGGGCTGAAACTATAGTAAACACCCATCCTGCTCCAAACAAAAGTAAAGAAAGGGCAGAAGATAGAGCAGAGAATGCTAGGAAATAAACTACAAAACCTCGGAGAAAAACTTGACTATTAGAAACCGGTTGCATTGTTATGGAGTTTACAATTCTAAGACCCAGAATTTGACGGGCCGGTGTCAGACCCTGGCCTATTAAAATAAGCCACCAAATTAGCCAGCCAATACCAAAAGTTACAATGGCTAGCACCATTTCCAGGATTGCTGATCCAAACCGATGCAATGGCGTAGCAAACGGTAGGCCATTTTGGCTTACCTCATGGTTAGCATCTAAAGAGGACATTCTAGATATTCACCACTTTAAGTTTTCTTTCTTTTTATAGATCTTCTAATTACTTCTGAGAATAGTAACTATTGGAAGAGCGAGATAATAGAAATAGTATCGGTGCTACTGACAACGCCACCAAAAGCAGATATTGCCAGAGAGGGCCGTCAGAAGTTGTAATTGACAAAAGGCCTAGTAAATTAACTCCAGCTATAGCAAGCACAACAAACCGAGCAAAAGGCCTAGGGCCTGCAGCGAGATAAATTGCCACAATTTGAATGGTTGAATAGACAACGGCTATCAGGCCTGTTCGCCAGCTGTAATCCGTTTCCTGACTTCCAATAACGGTGAAATTAAACAAGATGCCTGGAGCTGAAAATAGAATTGTCAAACCATAAACTAGAGTTGTAAAAGCAGAGATTGATAGTAAAACAAGCCCAATAGTTGCAGAAGTAGGTCTCCGATCAAAAAGAGCTGATGCGCCAAAACTGCTCGATAGTTTCATAACTTAACCTCTGAACTAACTTCACAATTTATTTCAAGCTTCTGCTCTATAAGCCCGTGGCCCTCTGCAGCCATTGCTTCGGCTTGGGCCAACAAGTTAGCCCCACGATATGCTGCACAAAGCTCCCTATATTGCGATTCCAGCTGCCACTGAGCGGAGCAAATTGCTTCGCGTTGAATTCTCGTCTTCTCTGGCGTCATCTTACTTCGACCTGGAATCAATTTAGATTTAGATAGGTGCATTATTTTCTTGGTAGTCTTTTTTACACGTCGTTTTGCTCTATCTAATTGCACCTCAACTTCAGCGTGATTGAAATATGAGAGCGAAAGAGCACTTAATATGAATGACATTTGGACCACGAAGAAGAGTAATGTGCCAAAAACTGTATTTGAAAGACCAAATGTGAAAGGAGCGCCTTGGACCGACTCGCTTCGAATTGCTGCTAAAAGTAGAACTACAATTGTGACAAAAATTCCTAAAACTACAATTCCCCATATCTGCCACCTTGGTTGCGGGTTCACTCTATCTGCCTGCATCTTCAGGGTAATCCCAATGAGGTGGGCGCAAATAATACTTAAGAAAGAAAAGCTTGCAGTTATTAACACGCCTTTAGGGCCTTCATCGTTCAAGATTTTAGCAACAGCTGGCAAGGTAACTAAAAACTCGCCAACCGCCAGCATAGCGATTGCAGCCCAATACAAGGGCAGAGATACAACTCTTGTACGAGCTGCTTTGCCAATTGGATTTTCATTTTCTAATCCATGTTTTTCTTGCATTAATTTCTTAATAAGGTCTTCATAATTGGAGCGTTCGGCCTGTAGTTGAGCAACTTCATACTCTTGTGCAGACTTGTGGGCTTCATCCTCCTCAGTCAAAGTAACCGATTGACCTTGATAGATGCTTAGTTCATTCTGAAGCTCCTGAATTCTCCCTGAGAACCTCGCATGAAGCGCTTCTAAAAATGGCACGGGTTTTTCTCCCCACTTTTCATGGGGGTGATTTGATTTACCATGAAATTTTCCTTTTCTCACAGCTTTACGGAGAGCTCGGTTATGGCTTGAAAAAATACCCCTCATTTGCCTTCCTTTTCCTTAGTTGTCTTCACTACTTGCATGCCTGATCAAGCGAAGCTTGTTGTGACTGTGACTTGATTCCAGAAGCTTTCCAAAAACCGTTCCAAAACGCATCTAACTTCGCTCTAAGGTCAGGAGGAAACCCAGTTCCTCCACCTTGGCCAATCACTTCAACTCTTATCTTGGCCCGTGAGTTAAATCTAATAGAAGCCTCTTCAGCGACTTGCTTCCCTTTACTCTCAGCTTCAACAACTGTCGTACTATTTTTTAGTGCCGATAATGTTAGCCAGGGGCTGCCTGGAGAGAGGTTGGGACGTGAATTGAGCATGTCACTAGCTATTGCGATACACACTTTTGCAGTTCCATTAGAGTTTCTGACTTCATCAGCTACCACTGCCTGAGCACGCTGGACCGCGCCTACAACATCAGAACATTTACCTTCGCACTTATAGTCAACAAAAAGTGCATCTGCTGCCGTGATTCCTTTGGCCATTTTTAAAACAACTTTACAAATATCTCGTGCAGCTTCAGTTACTTTTGTTGTAGGTCTGACGTTTGACATAAAATTACCTTTTTTAAAAGCCGCCTCAGCCTTTTTTTGACATGCACTAATTGGAAAAATCTTAATTTGGCCATCCTCGGTTTCTGTTACAAACTCCCGGACCACTGTTGGATATGCGCCAGTAGAACCAAAAAAGTCTTTCTCAATATCCTTCATCCGAAGCCCGGACGGATTTCCCCCGCCAATCGAATTGATCATAACGCCCCAAATAGTCGCTGCATCCCTAGAGGAAACAATCTCTATGACTGGAGCAGACTGGGAATTATCATTAATAATTGAAAGGCTCAAATCTATTGGTTTTCTTGGTTTAGCTATGCCATTGCGATTTGGGGCTCCTAATGAGGTTTCTAGTTTCTCGAATAGCGAGCTACGCAGAAATTTCCATAGTTGTCTGGCATCCGAAGAAGCTGAGACGTCAAGGAAATAGACCACTCGCTCTGTGCCATTGAATATTGAGTGATTGGCGGCCTGAGAGCTAGCTGGTAAAACCATGGAAAAAAGTAGAGAAATTACTAGAAATTTACTCTTCGGCTTTCGCACGCGATCTCCCCCCTTTGTCTCAAGCTGGGAGCCTACTTGGTGGATTTTGCAGATACAAGGCCTCAGTAAGACTAACGGCACGCTTAAAGGCCGATTAAAAACATACCACCTAGAGAGATTTAGCCCATTACCCTTGGAATTCTATTGATACCCGAAGTTTAGGTGAGACCATATGATTTATGAAAAAAACCTTCCGCCGCATTCTCATCCCCTTGCTTCTTGTATTTGGCCTCCTCTCCTCTACAGCCCCTGCTCAGTCGTTAGATCTTGGGCCGTCCTCTAATTACTTGATTCGGATAACCCCAGAGGCCAAGGCTGTTATTGAGAAGACAATTATTCAGTATGGCGGAAAGGTTGAAGCTCGTTATCAATATGTCTTCGATGGTTTCTTAGTAAAGCTGCCGGATGTTGCAGTTGGATTATTAAAAAAGCTTCCCACGGTTCTTATAATTGAAAAAG
>Ga0255081_1000223_pt1 | contig 14266 bp, 13 predicted proteins | sample Colum_Colum_RepA_FD_188456 | JGI IMG/M metagenome (GOLD analysis project Ga0255081, IMG submission 188456) | Freshwater microbial communities from Columbia River, Oregon, United States - Colum_Colum_RepA_8h | ecosystem: Environmental > Aquatic > Freshwater > River | place: USA: Oregon... | reverse complement strand
ATGGTGGCCGCAACGCTCGACAGCGTTGCGGCCACCATCGACACAACGAAGGTGACGGTCGCTAACACCACCTCGACGGGTGCCACCGATATCGCTGCGAATACTCAGTCACCAGTCACCAATGTGACGCGTGCACCTGAAACAACTGTGGTGAACACTCAACCCACGCGCACAACTGTGGCGACGGCGGCATCGGTTGTCACACCGGCACCCATGGTGACCACACCGATGGCGACGACAGCACCAGTCTCGAATGCACCAGTCAGCACCGCAGTTGGGACTGCACAACAAGCGCAACTACCGGTAACGACCACTGCTACGACTGCAGCGCCGACAGTGAAGGTCACTGTTCCAACCGCCAACACGAAGCCGATCTTTGTCACCACCACGACTGCAGCAACGAATGCACCGCCAGTGATTGCACAGTTCTCATGCAAGTGGGATGGCAAGGGTTACTTCGTGATGCTCGATGTGGTCGACCCCAATGGTGATGCGATCTTGAAGAACTCAGTGCGCGAGAGCAGCTCGAACCCAGTGTTCGCTGTTGACGCGTCGAAGACCGGCTCGACCAGTCGGTACTTCGGCACGGTGGCCACACTGTCGCCAAAGGTGACAGTGGTGTATTACGCCAAGGACACGAAAGGCGCCCAAGGGTCACTCACGCGGGTGTTGTCCTCGTCAGCCTGCGCCTGACCGACCGCTTGCCAGCCTCTGGCGAATGTGCCGACCAAAAAGTGTCCAGTAAAGAAGGGTCTCTGGCTCTGTACTTCTGACGGCGGGGTGGCCCCTGCCGGGGAAGGCAGAAGGACAATGAAGACACGAAACGTGATGGTGGGCACACTGCTGGCGGTGGCGGCGATGGCACTTGCAACAACGTCACCGGCACGAGCAACCGCCGATGCGATGCCACTTATGTCGGTGACTGGTGCTGTTGCAACGGGTCATCAGCACTCGTGTGCAGTGACAGCCGAGCGCACGGTGAAGTGCTGGGGCGACAACCTATTCGGGCAATTGGGCACCGGTGACTTTGACTCGTCGGCGACAGCGCGCGCAGTGCTCGACATCACCAACATCACGCAGGTGGTGGCGGCAATGCGACACACCTGCGCACTGACGACGGCTGGCGAAGTGTGGTGCTGGGGCGATAACGGTTGGGGTCAGCTAGGTACTAACGGATTTTCAACTCACACACCCGTCCGCCTTGAAACGTTGTCATCAGTGGTGCAGCTCACCGCCCGTGACTTCACCACCTGTGCACTCACGTCTGTTGGAGATCTGTTCTGTTGGGGCCGTAATGCTGAAGGTGAATTGGGCGTCGGTGATCGAGTGGCTCGTTACCTACCAAAAGCGGTGTTGTTCCCGAACGGCGAGCAAGTCGCACACGTGTCGGCGGGTGCGCGACACACGTGCGCGGTTGATACAGCGGGTGAATTGTGGTGCTGGGGTTCTGGCGCCGGAAGTCGCCTCGGCACATTCGACTTTGTTCGTTCGGTGACACCATTCAAGATCAACTCCGACGCTGGCACCGACAAACTCGTCTCTGTCGCTGCCGGTTGGTCTGCCACATGCACGCTGAACATTGCTGCTCAGGCCTATTGCTTCGGTACGAACCCCTACGGTGGGTTGGGCGATGGTCAACTTAGTGAGACAGCGTTTCCACGACTGGTGGTGATGCCTCGCGGAGTGACTGTGCGCGGCCCAATCGATGCAAGCGAGCACTTCTGTTTCATCGGTAGTGATGACAAGGCGTACTGCTTTGGTCGCAATGACCTTCGTCAAGCAGCAGCAGTCGACCAGTTGTCAGTCACGTGGGCGACGGCGGTGAACACGTCGACCCCAGGAAATGCCACACTTGGTGACGGCGTACAAGCGCTGTCTGTTGGTGCAAACCACTCGTGTGCGATGTTGCGTTCTGGGTCTGTCACCTGCTGGGGTGCAAATGACGCTGGGCAACTGGGGGATGGCAATTCATCGCCCGCACAGCCTCCGGTGCGCGCACTCGATGTTGTCGGCGCGCAGCAACTTCCACCACAATCACCCGTTCAACGTGCACCTGTCGTCAACGAACCAACACCGGTGCAACCGTCTCCCGTCGTCGAAGTGCCGTTGACATCCCCGGCGACCGATGTGTCGAGTTCGCCGAGTTTGTTGTCAGATCAGTCGTCGACATCGCAGGCCGGAGCTTCTGTGAACACCCCAGCAGTTGCACCACAGGTGGTCACACCGAAAGCAAAGGTGTTGCGTCTACGCATCGGCGGGTTCCTCGCCGGTCGCGAGATCGCGCGTCGAGTCGGTTTTACGTACAAAGGGTCGCGTATCGCATCAGCAACCATGCTTGTGCCAAAAGGTCAGCGTGCGTGCACCACGGTGGCGTTTGCCTTAAAGGGACTGCGTGCAGGAATTTGCAAAGTCGTGTTGTTGTCAGTGGCGCGCAATGGTTCGCGGTTCACGATGCCCGTTGAGGTGAAAGTGGTGAAGGCAGCCTCGGCACGATGAGTGCTTACTTGCCAGGCGCTGGGTCCACGTCTCGAGTTTCGGTGAAGTCGAAGGACAATCTCCGTTCGGCGAAGAACCAACGACCTTCACGACGCACATAGCGATCGTGATAGCGAATCGACATCACCTTGTTCCTTCTCTGAGATGGTGTCGAGTCAGTGTCACGGTTGTCGGTGTAGATATGTTGCGCATTGCAATACGTCTCACCGACAGCCGCGTCGCTGTCGTTGGCATCGAAGTCGATTCGCTGCTGGCCAAGCATGTGACTAGTCAATTCGTATCGTGTGAGACCCTGCATCGCAGCGATGATCTCGTCACGACCGTTACGTACGTACCTCACCACATCTCCGTCGAATCCACTCAAAACGCCGCTTGGTACGAATAAATCTGCAACTGCGGTGAAGTCGCGAGAATCGACGAAGTGGGCGTAATCCTCGATGAGCCGTCGAAGTTCGTAGCGATCACTGAGTCGGTGTTCACTCACAATGACGCCTCACCTAGAACGACGCGTCGAAGCGTCGCTTGATGTCGGCGAGCACACTTGGTGCTTCTTCCATTGTCTTGGCGAACATGTGAAGTGGCAAGTGAATGGCAGTCGCGCCTGCATCGACCAGCGCCGGCACGTGCTCCATCGACTTCGCTAGGTCAAAACTTCCATCGTCATTGCGCATGAGCGGCAGTGGGCCCTGCACACGAAGTTGTTCTGGGTCGCGACCACGAGCCGCCATCGCCTCTTTGACCGTGCGCGCGCCTTCGCGTACACCATCGATTGACTCGCCCATGATCGGAATCCATCCGCTTGCCCAACGCGCCATGCGTGACAAGCTGGTGGGGGTGAATGTTCCGGCAAACCACAACGGAACACCGCCTGGCTGTACGGGCTTCGGCACCACGTAGATGTCATCGAAGTTCACGGTGGGTGAGTGGTAGCTAGCGGGTGTGTTGTTCCACAACTCGACGACAGCTCCCATCACGTCGGTGAAGATGCGACCACGCTTGTCCCAATCAAGACCCGCTGCGTCGTATTCTTCGCGTTGCCATCCGATGCCCACACCAAGATCGAGGCGACCATTACACATCACGTCGAGGGTCGCGGTCGTCTTTGCGAACAATGTCGCTCCGCGTAGCGACGGCAACACGACGCCAGTACCAAGACGAATACGCGAAGTGCGTGCGGCGATACCAGAGAGCAAAGTCAACGGTTCGGGCCACTGTGCATCGGGTGGGGTCGGGAATTTGCCCCAGCGGTATTCGTGGGTGTTGTTACTCATCACCACGTGGTCAACCACCACCACGCGGTCAAGGCCGGCGTCTTCGACCATCGGTCCAAAGTCGAGGAAGCGGCGCCAGTCCCCGCCAGGCATCCACGGACCAAAGTTGGGGAGACCGACAGAAAGGAGGGGGCGTGTGCTCATTGCTCCATTCTTGTCGTTCGGCCTCTCTCGCCAGCCAGTGTCGGTTCGGGTGTACAAGCCAACTCGTCCCGATTAGGCTTGTACCCAATACGGGGTATCACTTTGCGTGACAGCCCACCTCAGTTCGACATTCACTAGGGGAAATTCCATGTTCATTCGTAAATTCGTCACCGGAGCCGTGTTGGCATCGGGTTTTGCAATCGCTGGTGGTGCCCACGTTGCTCTTGCGTGCCCCTATACGTTGCAGCAGATTTCGACGACGCCGTCAATCGCGCAGCAAATCATGGCGAGCCCCACGTTGCAGCAACAATGTGCGTCACTTGTTCAAGGTGGCAGCGGCACGCAGATGCCGAGCATGCCATCGACGGGTGGCACTCCGACACCGTCAGCGCCAACGGGCGGAACCGCCATGCCGTCAATGCCAACAAGTGGGGGCACGCAGATGCCGACAAGTGGGTCTGTGCCCACTGGCGGCTTGCCGACCGGTGGCATGAACATCCCAGCGGGTGGAACCTCGATGTTCACGCCCACGACCACCACGTGTTCTCTTGCATCAGAACTGAGCACATCGAAGCCAGAAGACATGATGAAGAAGTTCGAAGCGTTGTCGAACGAGCAGAAGATGGCGTGCTCCAACGCATTCCGCACGGCTATGCAGTCGCAGGCAACAGCCATGCCACCAGCTGGTGCCGTTCAGATGCCTACCAACATGGCCCAGTTTGATCTGAGCAAGATGAGCCAGCTCATGCCGACTCAGATGATGAACTTCACACCGACTCAGATCGCGCAGATGAAGCCGACCGCGATCGCTGGAATGTCGGCATCGCAGTTCACCATGCTTCCGCCGACGGCGATGGCTGGTTTCAAGCCTGACCAGATGGCAAAGATGGCAGCCGACATGTTCGCTGCGATGACGCCAGAGCAGATGGCGAAATTCAATCCGCAGGCTTTGTCGGCGATGAAGCCCACGCAGTTTGCGCAGTTGCCGCCTGATGCAATGGCATCGATGTCGTCGAAGCAATTCATGGCACTGCCGCCAACGGCAATGACCGCGATGTCGCCAGAACAGTTCGCAAACCTTCCGACAAGCGTTCTCAGTGCATTCAAGCCACAGCAATTTGCCCAGATGTCACCGACGGCATTCACGGCGTTCTCCACAGACGACATTGCAGCAATGGGTGCAAAGGTGTTCGCGGCGATGAAGCCCACGCAGTTTGCAAACATGCCCGCTGAGGCCATGATGGGTTTCAAGCCGTCACAGTTCACAATGTTGCCGCCAACAGTGTTCGGACAGATGAAGCCAGACCAGGCTGCACAGTTGCCCCCGTCGGTGTTTTCGGTGCTGAAGCCCGAGCAACTTCTGAAGATGGCTGCAGAGTTGCTTGGTCAACTCTCGCCAGAGCAAATCGCCAAGTTTGCACCGAAGGCCATCGCTGCCTTGAAGCCGACGCAGTTGGCAGAGATCGAACCAGAGGCATTTGGTGAGTTGAACGGCAAGCAGTTGTCGCAACTCGGACCAAAGCAGGCCACTGGTGTGACCACCGAACAGCTCAAAGAGCTCGATGAGACGCAAGAGAAGGCACTGAAGAAGTCCTTCATTGCAAAATTGTCAGCCGAAGAGAAGGCTGCTCTCGCCGACTAACACGTAACACCTAAAGTCAGGGGCATGAAGAAGTTCGTGTCCCTGACTTTTGTGTTTCTGCCCCTGATTGCCACCGTGGGGTGCTCGTCCTCAGATGAAGCATCAACCGACGAGACAGTGGTCGGCACGACAATGACAACTCAGGCAACCGACGCAACTGCGCCTACAGATGCTGCAAGCGCACCTGTCGACAACATGGTGATTGATGTGCGCACGCCGGGAGAATTCGCAGAGGGCCACCTAGATGGTGCGGTGAACCTGGATCTCGAAGGCGGAGTCTTCGAACAGCAGTTCTCGAAACTCAGCAAAGACGGCACATACTCCATCTACTGTCGTTCGGGTCGCCGATCTGCAGTTGCTGTACAGATGATGAAAGACGCCGGATACACCTTCGTCATCGACCTCGGCGGTCTTGAAGACGCGAAGGCAGCGACTGGTCTGGACATAGTGAAGTGAACGTTCCTGATAGCCCAAAGGTTGAGGGCTTGGAACCGATCTTCCGTCACCTTGACGACGCCGACATGGGTTGGCGTGCAGTGAAGGCGCAACAGAACGCCGACGGGTCAGTGTCTCACGTGTGGGAGAAGTGGTTTGCTTTCAGTCCCGACCCGCAGTACTTGTCGCTGTATGCGAAATACGACCCAGGAATGATTGTGCGTCGTCACGGTCATTTCAGCCCGCACATCGTGTTCGTGCTCGAAGGTGACGTCTGGTTCGGAGACCGTCACTGTCCTGCTGGCACCCACATCGAGTTGCCATTTGGCGCAGCGTTCGGGCCAGTGCGCGCGGGAGACAAAGGTGCTCTGATGTTTGAAGTGATGCTCGGTGATCCGCGTAGTTGGGGCGACCAACCCGCACTGTTCGAGGCGGAACTTGCTGCTAACCGCGCATCGGCTCTTCCAGATCCGCCACTCGAATTTCCAGCATGGCTGTCAGATCTGCGTGCTCATTGGGCAGGCAACGAGAAACATTCCGACTGAAGCGCTCGCGCCGGTCGAGGCGTCGTCTCACTTTGCCGGAACAACCACGACGGGAATTGAGCTGTGGTGCACGACATAATCGGCAACTGACCCAAGCAGCATTCCAGTCAATGCGCCACGACCTCGTGCACCGATAACAATGAAGTCAGCATCTTTGAGTTTGAGTGCATCACGTGCGTCACCATGTATGAGTGTCTTTTTCAGTGTGATGCCACGAGCCTTAGCTTTGGGCTCAGAAGTCTCGAACATCTTGTCGAGCATGACTTTGGCTGCTGAATCATCGACGTCATAAGCCATCATCATCTCGGCACCGTAGACATAGGGGTGCCACGCATGAACAAGAGTGATCGAATCGCCCGAGTGCGCATGTTCGACAGCCCAGTCGATGGCCTTCCGAGAATTTTCAGAACCGTCGGTACCGACGATGATGTTGTGGGAATGTTCTGGCGAAGTCGTCATGAAGTCAACATAGAAAGACACATGTGTTGCTGACAAGTACGTGTGTCGCTCTCTTATTCATTTCATACATTGATGCTTGTACGTTGCCGTCCAGCATCAGTGGGAAGTCACAGTAAGTGGGCCTCACGCAGGAGGTAATGGTTGCAGATGTGGTGTCGTCGAAAGTTGCAAGTTGTCATGGTCATCCTCGTGCTCATGACGTCGGGTGGTATCGCTCCATCGCCTGGTTCAGCTGAAGTCCGGCCCAGCGCTGCTCTTCCATTGTCCATTCCAGATCTCAACCTCCGCGTCGATCTGACGCGAGCGATCTCTTCGTCATTTCGTCTCACACAACTGAACTGCACATCGGGAACGACACGTTTTCCAACAGTGGTGTCGATGGCACGTTCGCTGAGATATTTCCCAGAGCGGTGGAATCGCGCACGAACCTTCTCATGTCAGCCACGAGCGCGACTTGACCCTTATACGTTCACGTTGTACGGAGCCGCCAGCAGCAACGACACACAGCTGACGGACGGAGATGTGGTGACGCGGTGTTCCTTTGGTGGCGACGTCAAGTTCGAAATGAACCTGGTTGTTGGAACGACCGTTGCCGACTTGGTTCACATGGAGATCACAGTTTCGTTTCCCGGTTACCTGTGGTTTTCGAATCAGTTCGAATAGCCAGACTTTCGCAGTTGTTGGCAGCCTTGCGGGTGTGGCTGTTGTTGATGGTGGAGTAGGAAGCTGTGGCATTGGCTTTCGGGCATGTGCATCATTTTCTGTCAATCGAGCAGACGTGACCGTGACGAATGGAGTTGGAAAGTATGGAGGAGCTGTCGCCCTCGGCACTTTTGACCATGCAGACATCTTTCAAATTCCTGAGCTGGTCCAACTGTCGTACCTGGTCGACACTGTGCGTACGTCCGATGTCGTGGCTACAGACATCGCTCCTGTGGCTCTGGACGATGTGCCCCCAGTGGTCTCGTCGATGCAACTGCAGTTTCTTGCTGGAACATCAATCTCGTCGCTCTTGAGACCGATGTCCCCGGTCAGTGGTCAATCGCCTTCGATTCAGTTGGGTGGCGACATCACTGTCTCGACAGCACCAGGAACGGCGTGTAGGGCGTTTGTGACGAGAGGTACATCGAAGGTCTCATTACCAGCTCGCACCGCCACGTCACTTGGTCTGGTGACATGGTTGGTGTCAGCAAGCCTCAATGAAAAACTCAGGTTAGATTTTCGCAGCTTCGGAAAACCAGCAACCGTCACCTTGACGACGGTGTGCACCACGATTGATTCACGTTCAGTGATGACGCGAAAAGTGGCTCTGAACTGAGGTCAGCGTTGACCGTCACTTATCGTCGACGAAGCACCTCAAGAGCTTGGTCAGCATGGGCATTCATGCGAATTTCGCTACTGATGCGGGCAAGAATTCGTCGATCTGTGTCGATGACGAAAGTGACGCGCTTGGTGGGAAGAAAGCTGATGTTGCGAGCCACTGTAAACATTGATGCAACTTTCTGGTCGGGATCGCTGAGAAGCGGATAGTCAAACCCATGTTTGTCAGAAAACTGCTTCTGTTTCTCGACCTTGTCGATGCTGATGCCGACGCGCTGTGCGCCGAGCGTGGCGAATTCTGTCGCGAGATCACGGAAGTGGCAGCTCTCAACAGTGCACCCCTTGGTCATGGCCGCTGGGTAGAAGAACAACACGACTGGACCGCTCTGCAATGCAGTGGACAGCCGCCACGGATTGCCATCTTGTGTGGGCAGTTCGAAGTCGTCGACGATGTCACCAGAATTCATTCTGAGAGGGTACCGGTGATGGGTGCTGGGGCATTCACCGTGCATCACGAATGTCACGAAGATGAACATCAAGCGCGGCGACTAGTTCATGTTGGGCTCCAGCCTCTGGTCCGGCCATCGGACGCGAGGCGCGTACATGCGCGCAAGCGGTGTCAGCATCTAAGCCGAGCATCATGGAAACCGCGACAGCTGTCGTTCCTGCGCGGCCGATTCCTGCGGCGCAATGGACTATGACATTTCGCCCACCACGCAGATTGTCGAGGACGAGCTCAAACATTGGCAACATCTCGTCGAGTCGATGTGCGCTTAGGTCTGGAATGGGGAACCAGAGCGCATCGTGTGGCACGTGGATCTTCAGCCAGTCGACATATGAGTCATACCGTCCGAGAAGTTCCTGCGCTTGAGTGAGGCAGATGACAAAAGGATTATCGAGTTCGACGAGTACTTCGTCGAGGCGTGAGCCAATGTGGTGCTTACCGCACAGCCACAGATCGCCTGTGACGGACTCGAGTGGAATCAGATGTCGACCGCCGTCAATCGACCACGATGTGGACACCATTCGTGCATGGTAACGGCCGGTCAGGCCTGGTGGCGATGACAACTAGCGTGACCTCATGCTCATGCAGTCGGCATCTTCGCCACGACCCTTGCCCGAACCATCGACGCTTCAATTTCCCGTGGTACGTCCTGCAGACGCGTCTCATGCCGCGTATCCGTGGGAGAACCTGGCATTTGAGGGTGGAGGTGCGAAAGGCTATGCGTACATCGGGGCAGTGAAATGTCTCGAAGAGCGTGGCATCTATCCGAATCATGTTCGGCGAGTGGCCGGCACGAGCATCGGAAGTTTGTTTGCGGTGCTTACGTCCATCGGTTGTCCGACGGAATACATGGTGCAAAAGGTCCCCACTGACTTCCAGGCTCTCGCCAAAGACGGCTCCGGTGGCAACGTGCGATCGGTGGCGCGTGCGGCGCGTCGCAAAGGCATGCATCCTGGTCAGAAGCTGTTTGATTTCCTCGGGGAGATCTTGCTTGAGCGCACTGGAAGTGCAGACATCACCTTCGCGCAAGTGCTTGAGCGATACGGGAGAGAGGTGTGCATAACTGTCACCAATGTGACGCGCATGATGACCGAATATTGCCATCCGAAGACAACGCCGGACATGCCCATTCGAGTTGCTGCTCGTATCTCAATGTCGTTGCCAGTGTTACTGCAACCGGTCATGCTCCAAGGGTCTCAGTCGATGCAGAGTGCTGGCGTCGAACCCGAGTACTACGTCGATGGTGGTTTGCTCTGCAACAACCCGACACACGTGTTCGATGGTTGGTGGTTGTCTCTCGACTCGCGCGACGCATTTCTGCGCCGAATGCAGCCTCTCAGCCGGGCACACGAGCACTATCCAAGGTCAGCGCGATTCAGCCCCACGAATTCTCAGACTCTGGGCTTCACACTGTTCGCGGGTGACGAGACAGACATCACCCGAGGGTGGCTACGTGAAGGGGCTGTGCCACCTCCGAGACCATCCACGAAGTCGGCTGACGAATGCAAGCAGAAAGAGCAAGCCAAGCAGCGTGCAGAATCCGTGCAGGTACCTCTACAGAAAATCTTGCAAGTGCTCGATGATGTGGACACTGATGCATCTGGCACCGTTTCCCTTCAAGAACTCGAGCAGGCACTCTCACGTTCGGGCGTGACTCATGCCGAGTTGCTGGCGATCTTTGGTACAACCGTCGCACATGAGATTTTTGCTCGCGTCAATATCAATGGAAATAACGTGATCGAATTCGCAGAGGTGATTACTTTCCTTGAGTCAGTGGGAGTCGATGTGACGACACAGTTGGTGGGCTTTCCAGCGCGGCCACCCAAGAACATGCTCGAGTTTGCGCTCAACATGCTCGAGGCTGTCAGCCGTGATCTGACACGGGCCAATCACACATCTGATGACTTTGATCGCACGATTCCGATCAACACCGATTACGTGGGCACTACCACTTTTGACTTGGTGCAAGACGACTTGAAATTTCTCATCGACACCGGGTTCGCACATACCCGCGCATTCCTTGATGACTACGACAGAAAGCGGTCTGCGTAGCGGGCGAATCGGTCCAACTCGTGATTGCGGTCAAGTCCAAGATCATCGAATGAGTACGAGTGACCACCTTTGTCTCCTTGCGGATTGGCACGGAGATACTCGGCCATGGTGGTGCGCGTCAACGGCGGTAGGGCGACATTCAGTTGTGCATAAATAGCTGCGATCACTTCTAGGGCGTCATCAAGGAACTGGCGATGGGTGCTGTGTGTGCAACGGTCAGTTGGCAAGAACGATGCGCTATCTAAGTCGACTAATCGGTCAAGTGAGCGTGAATACAAGTCTGCGTGATACCTGCCGATGTCTGCGAATGAGACCTGGTCACTATGTGCCCACCGTAAGTTGGCGAGCAGACTGGTCACCGATGGAAGAACCAGCATCGGATCTCGGTGAGTGAATGACAACTTTGCATCGGGATAGGTGTTGAGAAGTACGTCAAGTGAGTGCAGGTGCACTGGTGATTTCAGCACCCATCGTCGACGAGCCATGCCATGCTGGAGCATCTGAAGCACCCGCTTGTGAACGGCGTATGCCGGTGTCATGTCGCACTGTTGAAGCCATGCGACATAGCTCGGAATGTTGTACCGAGCCACGAATTCTTCGCTGCGAAACGCAAATGACATGGCGGAGAGACATTCCTTCGGCATTCGAGCGGAGTATTCATGAATCGCGACAATGCCAGAGGCAACGGTCTGTGGTGTGCGCAATTCGATATCCGCAAGCGCAATTCGCGGGTCATCGTCGGACGCATCGCCAAGTGGTGCCGGAAACAGAAGCTCCCAACCCTGTGGGCCACGCAAGGCGGGATCATTCATCAGCACTTCGTGCAAGATTGTCGTACCGGTGCGAGGTGCGCCTGCAACCACCCATGGCTCCTCGATCGTGATGTTCGTCAACTCTGGGTTGTCCCGAAAAGTGCGTTCGATGAGCACGCGTTGGTGCAGTAGTCGCGTCACATATCGGTGGGTTATCCAACGTCCGAGAATGTGCAGCTGAGCTTCGTTCTCAAGCGCTGGAAGAAGCACTGCAAGCGCCTCGTGCGATGCGTCGTCAAGTTCACCGATGACTTCTGACGTGCTGCAGCCGAGGGCGGTTGCCACTTGACCTGCAATGTGATCAAGCGTTAGTGGCACATCGGCTACGGCGGAGATTGGCCAGATTTCGCCAGAGTTGATTTGTTCAACCCATGAAGGGCGAGGTGGTGGAGTCCAAGTCATCAGCAGACAACCGTTATGTGCGGAATCGCCACGTCAATTGTCTGCGTCGACGTTGTAGGTCATCAGCACGGGTCGCGGGGTCGATGCTCGGCGTGTCGTTTGGCAGGTGCGCCCATACGTCATCAACCGGCACAACTCGGGAGTGAGGTGACGGATCAGATGTTGCCCAGAACCAGCGGAATGTGAGGAGTCCCTGTTGGCGGTTCCCCGCGTCGAGCCAATTCGCACAGCCAGGGTCAGTGTGGGAGATAACCATTCGCACTTTGCCATCTGAAGAGACGTGCGTGTCGGTGTGGTTGGTGGAGATCAACCTGTCGAGTGGCTCAAGCAAGTCGTACCACGCGGTCTCGTATAACTGAAAGCCCCAGTAACGAGCCGTTGGAATGTCAGTCTCGACGATCAGTGCGTCGTTTGGCTCAAGGTCGTAAAAGCAGAAGCCGTATCTCGCCAGTTCAAGTCCGCCGCTTACCTTCATCGTCGATGCGAATGTGTTCGCAGGTGCAAGCGCACGTTTCTCGATGATGTAGTTATTCCAGAAACGAATTGACTCTTCAGTTGACGTGATGGCACGCTCCATGCGCGCCGCCAACAATTCATCGGTAACGCGTGGCGTTGGCTCATCGACATCATCATCAATGCACTCGAGTGTGAACACTGCCGGGTCGCGCTCTTCCCACGTGAAGTAGAACTCGCGAAAGGACAACACCGTCGCTCTACCTGGAATCGGAATGTGGGGAAGTGTGCCTGGGGTGCCGCCGATTTGAATCTCAAATTCGTCGTCTTTTCCGATTCCGTGGTCAGATGCGCAGTGCTGGGAGATGGTGCCCCACACGGCTTGGTGCATGAAACCGGCGCGCATCGCGATCACAAACTCATCGCAACTATTCATGTGGCCACGGAAGATGTACGTGCGCTTCGGATCAATTCGTGCGTGTCGGTAGACGTAGTCGGCGCTCGGCCCACCCCACGGGGTCAATAGATCGTTTTGCCGTTGGAAGAGTGGACGTCGTGGGTCTGCATGAAAAAGCTCCCAGTTCGACCAACAACTCCACTGTTTGGCGATGTGGGCGACCCCTTCGATGCGCTCTTGTTCGCTCTGCGGATACGGTCCGGAATGGATCTCATCGGCAAGTCCTGCCAGACGAGCCAACACATTGCCCCACGCGTGTGAAGCTTGCCCCCCGACACTCATCGGGTCAACACTAGACCGGTAGCCTCACTTTGACTTCGAAGAACAAGTCGAGAAGGAACCCCCGATGGCCAATTCATGGTTCGAAACCGTCGCAGTGGCGCAACGTCGTGCGCAACGTCGTCTTCCGAAATCGGTGTACGGCGCCCTCATCGCTGGGTCAGAGAAGGGCCTCACCCTTCAGGACAATCAGTCGGCCTTTGATCAGTTGGGCTTTGCTCCGCACGTTGCCGGTCTTCATCAGCAGCGAGGCATGGACGTGAACGTCATGGGTCAGTCGCTCTCTATGCCAATCATCATGTCGCCGACTGGCGTGCAGGCAGTGCACCCCGACGGTGAATTAGCAATTGCACGTGCAGCTGCCAATCGTGGCATTGCGATGGGTCTCAGTTCTTTTGCCAGCAAGTCGCTAGAGGACGTGTGCGCAGTGAACTCACAAGTTTTCTTTCAGATGTATTGGTCCGGTGGACGCGACACCATGGTGCAACGTTTGCAACGCGCCCAGGCCGCTGGCGCCAAGGGAATCATCCTCACGCTCGACTGGTCATTCAGCAACGGTCGCGACTGGGGAAGTCCGTGGATTCCCGACAAGATTGACTTGAAAGCAATGGTGAAGCTCGCGCCGGAAGTGTTGGCTCGCCCGCGCTGGTTGTGGCAATTCGCAAAGACCTTCAAGTTCCCCGACCTGAGCACGCCGAACATGGCGGCACCGGGCGAGAAGCCGCCGACGTTCTTCGGTGCGTATTACGAGTGGATGCAAAGTGCACCGCCAAGTTGGGACGATATCGCATGGCTGCGTTCACAGTGGAATGGACCTTTCATGGTGAAAGGCGTGTGTCGCGTCGACGATGCAAAGCGCGTCGTTGACTGCGGTGCGAGCGCACTGTCAGTGTCGAACCATGGTGGCAACAATCTCGACGGTACACCTGCGCCAATTCGCGCATTGCCGGCAGTTGTTGATGCCGTCGGAAACCAGATCGACGTAGTCATGGAT
>Ga0255081_1000206_pt1 | contig 14765 bp, 17 predicted proteins | sample Colum_Colum_RepA_FD_188456 | JGI IMG/M metagenome (GOLD analysis project Ga0255081, IMG submission 188456) | Freshwater microbial communities from Columbia River, Oregon, United States - Colum_Colum_RepA_8h | ecosystem: Environmental > Aquatic > Freshwater > River | place: USA: Oregon... | reverse complement strand
TTGCTAGACAGACGACCCGGAATGCGAGAGCGATTGTTCACCAGTACCGAGTTGGCAAAGCTTGAAGAACGTGCCGACGATCCACGGTCGCTTGCAGCACGCTTTGCAGTACGCGAGGCGACCATGAAGGCACTCGGTGTTGGTCTTGGGGCATTCGGATTCCATGACGTTTGGCTCGATCGCACGGAATCTGGTGCACCGGTGCTGCATGTCGAAGGTCGCGCCGAAGAACTTGCGCTCCAGGCCGGCGTGTCGAGTTGGATGGTGTCCATCAGCCATACCGATTCGGTGGCAGTGGCTGTCGTAGCTGCCCTCTGAGAGCCTTCTGCTCGGTTCCTCCGTACGCTTTGGAGTGTGATTCCGGTCGTCACAGTCACCCAGATGCGTCGTGCCGACGAGGCGCAGATCGCCATGCTCGGTGCGCACGGTCATGCCGTTCTGGTCGAACGTGCTGGTGCAGCCGTGGCTTTTGCAGCGCTGCGCATGTTGGGTGGGGCCTATGGCAAGCGCGTCGTCGTCATCGCTGGCAAAGGAAGCAACGGAGCCGACGGCAAAGTGGCTGCACGCAGACTCATCGACAGGGGGGCAGCCGTCGAGGTGATTCCAGCAGCTGACGCGACCGATGAAGTCATCGACTCGCAACGTGCAGATCTCGTCATTGACGCGGCTTACGGAACCGGATTTCACGGCACATGGGAGCCACCATTGGTGTTCGGTGTGCCAGTGCTCGCGGTTGATGTTCCGAGCGGGCTCGATGCAGATGTCGGCGCGTGCGAAGGTGCCGTGTTGCTTGCAGATCGAACTATCACATTTGCTGCACTAAAGGTTGGCCATCTTCTGAATGATGGCCCACGAGTGAGCGGTGACATCGAAATCGCTGACATCGGAGTCGACGTTGTCGACCATTGTGACGATGTAACGACGTTTCTTGTAGAACCGACAGATGTTGCGGCATGGATCCCGCCTCGAGATCGAGATGCACACAAATGGTCACATGCAGTGCGCGTCATTGCCGGAAGTGGCGGCATGACCGGAGCTGCCGCGTTGGTGTGTGCCGCATCGATGCGCGCAGGTGCTGGCATTGTCCACGCATCAATGCGCGAGACCTCGCACGATGGGTCGAGCTCGCTCCCGACCGAGGTGGTACAGCGACAGTTGACACCGGAAAACTGGGGATCACAAGTTGCTATTGATGCTCACCGATTTGCGTCACTCGTCATCGGACCAGGTCTTGGTCGGGGTGATGACGTTGCAGAGCTCGTCCGTGACGTCGTTCGGTCGGTGTCCATTCCGGTCGTCGTCGATGGAGACGGTCTGAGTGCCGTCGTCGACTCACACGGAGATGCATCGAGCATCACATCTCGCATTGCCCCCACGGTCCTGACACCGCATGATGGCGAGTTCGCATCGCTCGGCGGCGATGTCGACGACGCTGACAAGATCGCAGCGACCCGTCGCCTTGCAGAGCGCATTGGCTGCGTGGTCTTGCGAAAAGGACCGACTTCGATCGTGGCATCGGCCGATAGCCCCACGTTCTTGGTTGCATCGGGCGATCAACGCCTGGCGACGGCCGGAAGCGGAGACGTGTTGTCCGGCATCGTCGCTGCGTTCATCGCGCGTGGAATGGACGCCGCACCTGCAGCCACTGCGGCGGCGGTGGTGCATGGCGTCGCAGCATCATTGTGTCCCGCAGAAGGAACCATCGCACGAGATGTCGTCGGCGAGATTGCACATGTGCTCGATGAATTGAGTGTGTCTCAGTGAGCACGTCAACGACACGATGGGCCTGGGTTGAAGTCGACACCGACGCAGTGTGTAACAACGTCGCGCATCTTTGCTCGCTTATGGCGCCGAGTGAGGTGTGGGTGGTGGTGAAGGCCGACGGATACGGACATGGCGCCTTGCGCGTGGCGCGAGCTGCAATTGACGGAGGTGCCACTGGGTTGTGTGTTGCGCTCGTGGAGGAAGGAGCTCGTCTTCGTGAAGCCGGGGTCGAAGTGCCGGTGCTCATTCTCAGCGAGCAGCCTCCGTCGCAATCTGCTGACATCGTGCGTCATGGTCTCACTGCGACCATCGCATCACGTGCTGGTCTCATGTCACTGAATAGTGCCGCCGCAGCACATGGTGTGGTTGCGGCAGTGCACGTGAAAGTCGACACCGGAATGCATCGGGCTGGCGTCGATCCCAAAGATGCCATCAATCTTGTGACTGCGGTACACGAAGCAGACAATCTTGCACTAGCCGGAGTGTTCACTCACTTCGCCTGTGCAGATGAACCCGACCATGAGGCAAACGCTCGGCAACTGGCGACGTTCAACAGAGTCATTGACGACATTCGTGCGACCAGAATCAACCCTGGTCGTGTGCATGCCGCCAACAGTGCGGCTGCGCTCACGATGTCGACTGCACGTCTTGACATGGTTCGAGTCGGAATCGTGACATACGGGTTGGTGCCAGGTTCTGGTGTTGCGAGTTACTGCGGTGAATTCAGGCCGGCGTTGGCCGTGAAGGCGCAAGTTAGTGCTGTTCGTACAATCGAAGCAGGTGACGCAGTGTCGTACGGATTGCGTCGTGCAGTGAGCCGAACATCGACGATTGCCACAGTTCCCGTCGGATATGCCGACGGAGTACCACGTGGCCTGTGGGCCACTGCGCAAGAAGTGCTGTTGCGCGGCCAGCGCTGTCCGATTGCCGGAACGGTGACCATGGACCAGTTGATGATTGACGTCACTGAGTGTGGTGGTGTTCAAGTGGGAGACGTCGTGACGCTCATCGGTGCCGACGGCAACGACGCGGTCACCGTGTCGGAATGGGCCACGTCGGTTGGCACCATCGATTATGAGATCGTGTGCGGAATGAGCGCGCGAATGGAGCGTCGATATCTGTGATCGACGCACGTACGACGAATGTGAACCAGACCGAAGAGCTCGCTGCTGCTGTGGCATCACTTGTGCGACCTCGCGACATCATCGTCCTGTCGGGTGAAATGGGGGCGGGTAAAACCGCATTCGTACGGGGGTTCGCAGCGGGCATCGGGGTGTCGCCCGACGAGACGGTGTCATCGCCGACATTCACTTTGGTACACACCTACGACACAGGCACGGTGATTGTGCACCATGCTGACTTGTATCGGCTAGGTCGACTTTCAGACGTGGAAGACCTGGGCTTGCGCGAGCTTGCTGACCTTGGCGATGTCGTTGTGGTCGAGTGGGGCGACGTCGCCGAAGAAGTGTTGGGGCATCATCTCGTCGTATCTCTCGAAGTCGACGATGACAACGAAGACAGTCGACACATCGTTGTGTCGGTGATCGGACAGACGTGGGATTCGCGCTGGGAGCAGCTGAAACGCGCGCTCGCAAAGTGGGGCGACTGACATGATGATTCTTGGTATCGAAACGGCTGTCGAACATGTTGGTGTTGCATTGGGTGATCATCGAGGAACGCTCGCTTCGGCCACCGTTAACAGCGACCGTCGTCACGCAGAAAGTCTGGCGCCGATGATTGAGTTCGTTTGCGCACAAGCCGGTGTGACGCTTCGACAACTTGATGCGGTAGCGGTCGACGTCGGCCCCGGGCTTTTCACTGGTCTGCGTGTCGGGATTGCTGCAGCTCAGTCGCTGGCGTGGGCACTAGATCTTCCGGTGGTGCCGATATGCAGCCTTGATGTTCTTGCACTTCAGGCATCACGCACCGAAGATGATGTCGTCGCAGCTGCACTCGATGCGCGCAGAGGTGAGATGTACTGGGCGGTATATAAGCCAAATGACGGTCGAATGACACGACTCACCGACCCAGTGGTGACCCCACCAGATGATTGTGCGATACACCTCGCCGAACGCGACCAGTACGTCACGTGTGTCGGCTCCGGTTTTGTGCGTCACAGCAACTCATTCGAAGCATTGACGCGTACCACGATGCGTGCGGAAGAAGCACCGTGGCCGAGCATCGACGATCTCTTGTCGTTGGCTAGTCAGCAGGCAGTACGTGAAGAGTGGGTGGAGGCCCACCTGGTCGAGCCGATGTATCTGCGGGTGCCAGATGCCGAGATCAACTGGGCCACGAGAGAAGGTCGATGATGGGTATCACGCGCACATCGCCAATGAACGAGTTGACCACCGAACCGATGCGGAGACGCCATCTGCGCCGTGTGCTCGACATCGAGGAAGCCGTGCACAAACGACCGTGGACCCATCGCGTGTTCGTCGACGAGTTGTCTCAAGTTCGCACCGGTAGCCGTAGTTACATCGTGGCCTACGTCGGGGACACTCTCGTCGGCTATGCGGGCCTGTTTTACTCAGCTGGTGATGCTCACATCACGAACATTTCGACCCACCCGTCGTGGCAGGGTCGCGGCATCGCCACCGAGTTGATGCTTGATCTATGCGATCTGTCAATCCAGAGCGAATGTACGGCGATGACTCTTGAAGTGCGCGCATCGAACGATGTGGCCCAACGCTTGTATCGGCGCTTCGGATTTGCGCCAGCGGGCGTGCGCAAGAAGTACTACGAGAACTCCGAAGACGCCATTGTCATGTGGTGTCATGACCTTCAAGGTGCTGAATTTGCATCACGGATTGCACATATCAAAGAGTCACGCCGATGAGTATGAACCGCACGATGTCTGTAGACGAGTCCACGGTGGTGCTTGCACTCGAGACCAGTTGTGACGAGACCGCCGCTGCAGTGGTGATGGGCGGCAACGACGTCTTGTCATCGGTGGTGAGCAGTCAGGTCGACATCCATGCCAAGTTTGGGGGAGTTGTTCCAGAAGTGGCGAGCCGAGCGCATCTTCAGAACTTGTTACCAGTTGTGTCGAGTGCGATCGAAGAGGCAGGTATTCAGCCAGAACGAGTCAATGCAGTGGCAGCAACTGTCGGGCCGGGGCTCATTGGTGCGTTGCTCGTCGGGGTGTCTGCCGCCAAGGCACTGTCACTTGCGTGGCAGAAGCCGTTCATCGGTGTGAATCACATGGAAGCCCACCTCTATGCGGGGCTACTAGATGACCCGACGCTTGAGTTTCCACTCGTCGTGTTGTTGGTGAGCGGTGGGCACACGATGCTCGTCGACATGCAAGACCATGGCCGTTATCGCGTGCTCGGTCACACCATCGATGATGCAGCGGGAGAAGCTTTCGACAAAGTTGCTCGATACCTCGACCTTGGTTACCCGGGTGGACCAGCGATCGACGCAGCATCGACACGTGGTGATGCCGAAGCAATCGACTTCCCCCGTGCGATGTTGCATGACGGCCTCAATTTCTCATTCAGCGGGTTGAAGACTGCTGTCATCAACCATGTGAAGAAGAACCCCGATGTGTCGAACGACGACGTCGCAGCGTCGTTTCAAGCAGCGGTCGTCGAAGTTCTCGTAGCCAAAGCAGTACGAGCAGCTCAGCAGACGAACGCGACAGGCGTCGTTCTAGGTGGTGGAGTTGCAGCGAACTCACGGTTGCGTGAGCAGATGTCGAAGGTTGGAGCAGAGAAGGGTCTGCGCGTTGCACTTCCGAGTCGGGAAATGTGCACCGACAACGCAGCCATGATTGCGGCAGCAGGCTGGCATCGACTGCGCAGTGACGGACCCACGCCACTGACCGCCGGTGCACACCCGAACTTGCGCTTGCCAATAGACACATCGGGGGTGTCATCGAGATGAGCGTCGCCCATGAGATGAAGCCGTTGCAGTTGGGTCGGGCCACAGTGACGCCTCCTGTGGTACTGGCACCGATGGCTGGTGTCACAAACGCCCCCTTTCGATCGCTGTGCCGGTCGTTCGCGCCTGGCCTCATCTATGTAAATGAAATGGTGATGGCTGCTGCGCTCGTTCACGGAAATGCAAAGACTCGGCGCATGGTGGCATTCGGCCCCGATGAAGAGTTCCGCAGCCTGCAGATCTACGGCAGTGACCCCGAGTTCGTCGGTAAAGCCGTACGTGCATTGTGTGAACAAGACATCGTTGACCACATCGACATGAATTTTGGTTGCCCCGCCAATAAGGTGACGCGCAAAGGTGGCGGTGCGGCAGTTCCGGTGAAACGCCAGTTGATGCGTGCGATCATGGCTGCTGCAGTTCGCGAAGCATCGAAGTTCGACATTCCGGTGACGTGCAAATTCCGTATCGGAATAAACGATGACATTGTCACGTTCCTCGACACCGGCAAAGCAGCAGAAGAAGAAGGCATCGCCATGATTGCCTTGCATGCACGCACAGCGGAACAGCACTATGCAGGTACCGCTCGTTGGGAAGCAATCGCAGAATTGAAGCGTCATGTCACCAGCATTCCTGTGCTTGGCAACGGTGACATCTGGGAAGCAGTCGATGCTATTGAGATGGTGCGTACCACCGGTTGTGATGGGGTCGTGGTCGGGCGTGGTTGTCTCGGTAAGCCGTGGTTGTTTCGCGACATTGTCGATGCGTTCGCTGGTCGCGCGGTGCGCGCAACACCAAACCTGGGCGATGTCACAAACGTGATGGTTGACCACGCCGACGCGTTGTGTTCACACGCAGGTCATGACTCGGGCATTCGCAACTTCCGCAAACACACCGGTTGGTACCTCACCGGTTACCCAGTTGGCTCCGACGTGCGTCGACGTATGGCGTTGGTGTCATCACACGCCGAACTCGTGTCAATAGTCGAAGAGCTTGACCCCACGATGACAGTGGTACCGGGCGGCGAACGTTTGGCTCGTGGACATACGAACGGACCCATTCGCGTCGTGTTGCCGCACGGTTATCTAGATGATCTTGACGATCTCACTCCACCCGACGATGCTGACGTGGTGGCGCTGAGTGGTGGCTGAACACGTCGTTCTCGCTTCGCGTTCACCACGACGAGTGCAACTGTTGGCCGAACTCGGGGTCGAACCGCTCGTCGATCCGGCTGATGTTGACGAGACGCCTTGGCCACGTGAAGAGCCGCTGACTTACGTGCGCCGCGTTGCAACCGACAAGGCACGGTGTGTTGTGCAACGACACGAAGGCGCAACAGTCATCGCTGCTGACACGACCGTCGACATCGACGGCCGCATTCTCGGTCAACCAGCCGACATTGATGAAGCACGCACGATGTTGCGTGTGCTCAGTGCACGCACCCACCGCGTGCACACCGCTGTCGTCGTGATCGACTCATGCGGAGAGCGCGCTGCCGTCGTCACCTCGCTCGTCACATTCCAACCGCTCGACGACGAGACCTTGGAGTGGTACCTGGGCACAGGGGAGTCGCTCGGGAAGGCCGGTGCCTATGCCATCCAAGGCCAGGGGTCGGTGCTGGTGGAGCGGGTCCAGGGGTCGATGTCGAATGTGGTCGGATTGCCGCTCGCCACAACGGCTCAGATGCTTGGACTGCGGGCCCCGAGCGACCCCAGCCGTTAGCACTCTCAGGCTCCGGTTGCTAAGGGTCGCCTCAAGTCTCTATCCTTAGCAATCGCACTCGCCGAGTGCTAACCCCCCAAGCCGGCACCGCCGGGGCGGGTCAACCCCATTCCACCTTGTCTATGGAGGAACACCAATGAACCTGAAGCCACTTGATGACCGAATCGTCGTAAAGCCGAGCGAGGCGGAACAGACCACTGCATCTGGTCTCGTCATCCCCGACACCGCAAAAGAAAAGCCGCAGCAGGGAACCGTCCTTGCAGTTGGCCCCGGTCGCTGGAGCGATGACGAAGGCAAGCACTTCGCACTTGACGTGAAGGTCGGCGACGTCGTCCTTTACAGCAAGTACGGCGGAACCGAGATCAGCCACGGCGGAGAAGACCTCCTCATTCTCAGCAGCCGCGACGTACTCGCGATCGTCGGTAAGTGAACCGACCATGGCAAAGCAACTGAAGTTCAACGACGAGGCTCGGCGCGCGCTCGAAGCCGGCGTCAACAAACTCGCCGACGCTGTCAAGGTCACACTCGGACCCAAGGGTCGCAACGTGGTGCTCGACAAGAAGTTCGGCGCACCAACCATTACCAATGACGGTGTATCCATCGCAAAGGAAGTCGAACTCGACGATCCGTTCGAGAACATGGGTGCACAGTTGGTGAAAGAAGTCGCCACCAAGACCAACGACGTCGCTGGTGACGGAACGACTACCGCAACCGTTCTCGCACAGGCCATGGTTCACCAGGGCATGCGCAACGTCGCTGCAGGTGCAAACCCAATGGGCTTGAAGCGCGGCATCGAAAAGGCCGTTGCAGCAGCTGTTGAGTCAATCAAGGGTCAGGCAAAAGATGTAGATGACAAGGGCGATATCGCCAGCGTCGCAACCATCTCTGCTGCCGATGCAGCAATTGGTGGAGTCATCGCCGATGCCATCGACAAGGTCGGCAAAGACGGAGTCGTCACTGTCGAAGAAAGCAACACCTTCGGAATCGAGCTCGATTTCACAGAGGGAATGCAGTTCGACAAGGGCTACCTCTCGCCGTACTTCGTTACCGATGCAGAGCGTCAAGAGGCAGTGCTCGAAGAGCCATACATCCTCTTCCACGCCGCAAAGATTTCGTCGGTGCAGTCGATGTTGCCAGCGCTCGAGTTGGTCATGAAGACCGGTCGTCCGCTGCTCATCATCGCCGAAGATGTCGAAGGCGAAGCACTCGCAACACTCGTGGTCAACAAGATCCGTGGCACGTTCAATTCCTCATCAGTGAAGGCTCCTGGCTTTGGTGATCGTCGCAAGGCGATGCTGCAAGACATGGCAGTGCTTACCGGTGGTCAGGTCATCAGCGAAGAAGTCGGTCTCAAGATCGAGAACGCGACGCTCGACCTATTCGGCAAGGCGAAGCGCGTCATCATCACCAAGGACACCACCACCATCGTCGATGGCGCAGGTTCCAAGGAAGATGTCGCCGGACGCATCAACCAGATCAAGACCGAAATCGACAACACCGATTCCGATTGGGATCGCGAGAAGTTGCAAGAGCGCCTCGCCAAGCTTGCTGGCGGCGTGGCCGTCATCAAGGTGGGTGCTGCGACCGAGGTCGAGCTGAAGGAAAAGAAGCACCGCATCGAAGATGCCGTGTCAGCGACACGTGCAGCTATCGAAGAAGGAGTCGTCGCCGGTGGTGGCACCGCACTTCTTCGCTCGCGTGCATCAGTGCTGAAGGTTGTCGAGAGTCTCACTGGTGACGAAGCCACTGGCGCACGTACCGTGTACGACTCACTCGTTGCGCCTGCCAAGCACATCGCCGACAATGCGGGCCTCGAAGGCTCGGTCGTCGTACAGCGCGTCGAAAGCGAGAAGGGCTCCATGGGCCTCAACGCTGCGACAGGTGAGTATGTCGACCTGGTCAAGGCCGGCATCATCGACCCGGCCAAGGTCACTCGTGCAGCGCTCCAGAACGCGGCCTCGATCGCCGCTCTGGTGCTCACCACCGAGTGCCTCGTGGCCGACAAGCCAGAGAAGAACCCACCAGCAATGCCCGGCGGGGGCGGAATGCCCGGTGGAATGGGGATGATGTAACAACGTCCCCCTTGGATCGCCGGGAATAACTAACCCCTCCTATGTGGTTGTTCCCGGTACCCCCCGATGTGAGCCCGGACCGTCAGGTCCGGGTTCACGTGTTTCTCGGGGTAACTCGCGCACAATGTGTTCTGCATAGCGTGCTCCTTTCATGAAGGATTCCACGTCGCAACGTCCGAGACGCGGGTTCTGGCTTCATCAGCTAGTCGAGTATTTCGTTGCGTTCGCGCTTGTTAGTTCGGCTGCGCAGTCCGATGACACTGCAGTGTTATCGATTGCAGCAATCGCGGTGCTCGTGAATGCAGCGACTACTGAAGGGTTGCTTGGCGCGTATCGACTCACATCGGTCAGTGTGCATCGCGTCATTGACGTCTGTGTTGCCGGTCTGATGTGTGTCGCGGCACTGACACTTGATGTCACATCGTCGACGTCGGTGACACTTGTCGGTGCAGCGGTTGTGATCACACTTCTCGGATTGGGGCTCATGTCTCGCTGGTTCCGACGCAATACTGCGACCTGATCGTCGGTACGCTGAGTCACATGGCTTTTGATCGTCCGGCTCCTGATCTGAACAAACTCATCGCAGCGTGGGAAGAGTGGGAAAAAGGGGCAGAGAGCCCTGGTCGCACACTCGCCAACCTAAAGACTGCTGGTCTTGCTGATGTGCTTGTGCAACTCAAGTCGACGGGTTGGACTGCGGCAACACCAACTTCATGAATAGGCGTCCAGGCGGCGACCAGCGAATTCCTCGTCCCAATCAGTTCCGCCTGGGCGAAGTTGCACCGTGGTCAGGTCGTGATCTTGATGTGTTGGGCGATTTTGATGAAAGTATTCGTCGGCTCGAGCAGTATTTCCTGAACCGCACGCCGATTGACACTCGTGCACCGTACGCCCCGGCGCAGGGCACACGTCCATCTGCAGTGTTGCTGCCACTCGTGAAACGAGACGGGGTACCGCACACGGTGCTCACTCGTCGAAGTGCAAGGTTGAACAACCATCGTGGCGAGATTTCGTTTCCTGGTGGGCGAGTGGAAGATGGGGAAAACCACGAAGATGCTGCGCTTCGCGAGGCACACGAAGAAATTGCTCTGCCCCCACATCATGTGCGCACACTGGGCGTGCTCGACCTTGTCACTACTCGGGTGAGCAACAGCACCATCACGCCGATTGTCGGTGCAGTAGACACGGAACCCGAGTTGGCTGCGCATGCCGCAGAAGTTGAGCGCATCCTCACAGTTCCGTTGCACGAGTTGGTTCGTAGTGACACCTATCGGCATGAGTTGTGGACCACACCATTCGGAGAGATCACAATTCATTTCTTCGAGCTCGATGATGAGACAGTGTGGGGTGCAACCGGAAACTTGCTCGCACAACTCATCGACGCCGTCACCCGCTAAGGGCCGGCATACGCGCGCACCGTGCGATAAAACAACAGCGCCCAGCCACGGCACAACAATCGATCTCGAGGTGGGCGCACCGAGCACCCCAAGCGCATGTCAGCGAGGAGCTTGTCGTCGACGCGACGCCGAGTCGGAGCATCCCACCAGATGCCGTCGTCAATTCGAGAGAAGTTGCGATAACTGAAGTCGTGACGCCGACATGCGTTCGTGAAATCGAAGGTTCGGCCCGTCCCTCCGACGAGGGGTGCCGAGCAACCGTCACTTGACCAGTCGAGACGAGAGTCTTGTTTTGGATCGTCTGCAGCCCTGATGAAGGTTGAAAGCGATGAGGAGAAGGCCAGGCGGCGCAATACAGAAACTGCATGATCAGATTGAACCGGTGACGCAACACCGATTGTGGCGACGATGAGTGATGTAAGCAGAAGTGGCATCGGGCATTCCTTTCAGACGAGAGCGCTGAGGCGACTCGTGATGTGGTGGTTGCCCGAATGTGTGTGCGGTTCAGCCCTTCAGGCAGCGCATCAACTGGGCCATCTCGACTGCACCCACTGCAGCCTCATCACCCTTGTTGTCGATGCCAGCGCCACTGCGGTCTCGTGCCTGTTGCTCGGTGTCGACAGTGAGTACGCCGAACATGATCGGTATTCCGGTCGTGAGTTGTGCATCTTGAATGCCACGGGCAGCTTCACCTGCGACGAAATCGAAGTGAGCCGTGTCGCCGCGAATGACGCAGCCAAGGCAGATAACGGCATCGACTTTGCCACTTTGTGCCATGGACATTGCGGCAAGGGGGGCTTCGAATGCACCAGGTACCCAGGCTTCCATGACGTCGGCGTCGGCGACGTTCAACCGTGAGAGTCCACGGCGTGCTCCGTCACGAAGATCTGAGACGATGTGGTCGTTGAAGCGAGCGGCGACGATGCCGATACGCAATCCTGTCCCATCGAGTGTCGGACTGTTTTCTGCTGAACCAGCGCGTGTCATGATCTCTCCTTCGTGGTCGCTGTCTGTTCGTTGAACTCAATGAGGTGACCCATGCGCTCACGCTTAGTGCGCAGATATGCCTCATTCTCCGGCGTGGGTACCGTGTTCAGCGGAACGCGATCGACCACGGTCAGACCGTATCCGCCGAGGCCACCGTATTTCGACGGGTTGTTCGTCATCAGTCGCAGCTGGTGAACACCGAGATCAGCGATGATCTGCGCGCCGATCCCGTACTCGCGGGAGTCAACTGGAAGACCCAACTGCAAGTTCGCATCCACGGTGTCGAGCCCTTCATCTTGAAGCGAATATGCACGGATCTTGTGACCGATGCCGATGCCGCGACCCTCATGTCCACGCAAGTACACGACGACTCCGCGACCTGCTTTGGCCACAAGCGACATTGCGCTCTCCAGTTGTGGCCCACAGTCACAACGACGCGACGAGAACACGTCGCCGGTGAGACATTCGCTGTGCACGCGAACGAGTACTGGGTCACCATCGCTCACGTTGCCCTGCACGAAAGCCAAGTGCTCGACCTGATCGATCGTGCTTCGGTATGCCACGCATGTGAAGTCTCCGAAGTCGGTGGGAACTCTTGCTTCGCCGACTCGCTCGACGAGTCGTTCGTGACGGCGTCGGTATTGAATTAGCTCTGCGATTGACGACAGCAAGAGACCATGTTCGGCACAGAACTTTCGCAACTCTGGAAGACGCATCATCGTGCCATCGTCGTTCTGGATTTCACAGATGACCCCGGCTGGTGAACAACCAGCAAGGCGCGCAAGGTCGACGGCTGCCTCGGTGTGGCCTGCGCGCTTCAACACGCCACCTTGGCGTGCACGCAACGGGAAGATGTGACCCGGTCGCGCGAACTCGGCGAAACCGACAGCGCCGTCGGAAAGGCCACGCAAAGTGGCGGCGCGGTCGGCAGCGCTTATTCCGGTGGTCGTTCCCTCGATGATGTCGACAGAGTCAGTGAATGCGGTGCGCTGGCTCTCAGTGTTCTGCTCGACCATGAGAGGAAGGCGCAACTCGTTGCACCGCTCTTCGGTGAGGGGTGCACAGACCACGCCGCTTGTGTATCGCACGATGAAGGCAAGCTTCTCTGGTGTGGCGAATTGCGCCGCCATGATCAGATCGCCTTCGTTCTCGCGGTCCTCATCGTCGACCATCACGACAATCTCACCGCGCGCGATGGCGGCGACGACATCTTCAATGGGGGCAAAGGGGTGTTCGCTCATGATGTTGTTTCCTTTCGACACTCGAGGATGACCTCGATGTCTTGGTCGAGAACTGAGATTGCGGTGAGTGCGCCACGCCACATGTCGGTGGCTGTGTGCGCTGGCAGCCCGTCAAAGGCGGGAAGTGCTGAAGGATCTGCGCACAGCATTGGTGCAACATGGAAGATGTAGCGATCGACGAGCCCCTGTTCGTGGAACGAACGAGCCACTTTGGGGCCGGCTTCCACCATCATGTGAATGTCGCCGTTCGAACCACATTCATCAAGTAACGCCTCGAGCGGACCGGACCATTCGGCACAAGGTTGCACAGCGGCGTTTGTCGGCACTGTGCTGCCAGTACTTGTGAGAACGACGCGGCGCGGAGAACGACCAGCAACGTGGCGAACGGTCAGTTCGGGGTTATCGGCGCGCACAGTCCCCATGCCGGTGACAATCACGTCGGCATCGGCGCGAAGTTCGTGAACGCGCGTGCGCGCACGATCACCAGTGATCCACTTTCTGCTCGGTACAGTCGCAAAGCCATCAATGGTGATCGCCATCTTCATGGTGACGTACGGACGATTCGTTCGACGGTGGCAGATGTACGCGGCAAGTTGCGTGCGCACTTCGGTCGCACACACATTGGAGATGATTTCGATCTCTGCGCGTCGCAGTTCATCGTGGCCTTGTCCTGACACCTTCACGTCGGGATCTTCGATAGCTGTGATTACGCGCGCAATTTCTGCGTCAATAATTGCTTTCGTACACGGCCCCGTACGCCCGGAGTGAGAGCACGGCTCGAGAGTGGAGTAGAGGGTTGCACCAACCGTCGAATGTCCGGCACGGTGGGCTAATTCAAGAGCGACGATTTCAGCATGCGGACCACCTGGTTCAGAAGTGGCCCCTTCGTGAATCGAGCCGTCAGCACACAACAACACGGCCCCAACCCATGGGTTCGGACGCGCGCGAGTGCGCGCGGTCTCAGCCATAGCAATGGCACGACGCATAAGCGTCTCGTGGTCGTTCATGTTGTGTCCTTGCTCCCATCCGGACTGTGACCGTCGGCCTCAGAATTTCACTGAGTCGGCCTCGCCACCGAGGTGACGTGGTTCGCGGGCTATAACCGCCGGTTGGGACTTTCACCCGACCCTGCAAGGGGTGTTTTTGTTGTCGGCAGACGAATCTGCCAAGAGAGAGGCTACGACCGAGGGTTCTTTGCCAGCAACCCGAGCATGTGTCTCCAGAAAGCCGTGAGCTGTGCGGGGTTGTCCTCAATGCCCATTGCGGGTCCGAAAATGAGGCCACCGAAGATGAGCGACGACGACAGCTGGGCAGCACGGAGTGCATCCTCATGGGAAAGCCCGAGCGCATTTTCAAGGTTTTTTGTGACGGCTGTGATCACCGGACGGTCACGGATGACAAGTCGTTCCGTTTCGCCTTCAAGAGAAAGCCACGCATTCAGCTTGATGAGTTGCACCAAGTCGTCATCGATGATGGTGGTTGGCGAGATGAGAATGCCCTCGGTGGCATTAATGCGACCAGCGATGCTGCGCGTGAGATAGTCACGCATCGCAAGGAAGAGCTCGGTCTTGCCGCCGAACCACGTGTGCACAAAACCGTGGTTAATGTCCGCCAGTTCGGCGATGTCGCGCACGCCGACGACCGAGAAAGGCTGCTGACGGGTGAGTTCAATTGCCGCCTTAATGAGACGAAGTTCGCCC
>Ga0255081_1000199_pt1 | contig 14962 bp, 12 predicted proteins | sample Colum_Colum_RepA_FD_188456 | JGI IMG/M metagenome (GOLD analysis project Ga0255081, IMG submission 188456) | Freshwater microbial communities from Columbia River, Oregon, United States - Colum_Colum_RepA_8h | ecosystem: Environmental > Aquatic > Freshwater > River | place: USA: Oregon... | reverse complement strand
ATCGCCTCCTTGCCGGGCATCAGCCGCATCCCGCTGACGCAGCTCGCGGCCAAGTGCGCGGAACTTCGTCTCCTCGGCATCCATGGGGTCGCCCTGTTCCCGAAGATCGACCCGCGCCGCAAGACCGCCGAGGGCGCCGAAGCGCTCAACCCCTCGAACCTCGCCCTCCGCGCGATCCGCGAGGTGAAGTCGAAATCGCCGGGCACCGTGGTCTTCGCCGATATCGCCCTCGATCCGTACACCACACACGGCCACGACGGCATCCTCACGGATGACGGCCAAGACGTGGACAACGACGCCACCGTGGAATCGCTCGTGAAGATGGCCCTGCTGACCGCGCAGGCCGGGGCCGACTTCGTGGCGCCGTCCGACATGATGGATGGCCGCGTGGCCGCCATCCGCCGCGGGCTCGACCTCGCCGGCCGCACCTCCACGGGGATCCTCGCCTATTCCGCGAAGTACGCCTCGGCCTTCTATGGCCCCTTCCGCGACGCGGTGGGCAGCGCCCGCCCCGCCGGCGCCGCGCCGATCTCCAAGGCCAGCTACCAGATGAATCCCGCCAACCGGAGCGAAGCGCTCCGCGAGGGCCTGCTCGACGTGCAGGAGGGCGCGGACCTCATCATGGTGAAGCCGGCCGGCGCGTACCTCGACATCATCCGCGACCTGCGGGAGGCGACCGCCCTGCCGATCGCCGCCTACCAGGTCTCCGGCGAATATGCCCAATTGCACGCCGCCGCCGAGAAGGGTTGGCTCGACCTGCGGGCCACGCGCGACGAGACGCTGCTGGCCATCCGCCGGGCCGGCGCCGACGTGATCCTGACGTATTTCGCCGAAGCCTACGCCCGGGATTTCGCCGCGCGGGGCTGACCTCGGCGCGCATCGCCGAAGGGGTCGTTGTTTTTCGTGGCACGGACGGCGGGGTCGGGCATAAGAGGCCTACCCCCATGAGCCTACGTCTCCTGCTCGCCGCCTGGCTCCTGCCTTGGTCGGCCCTCGCCGCCCCCCGGCCCGACATCGTCTTCCTGCTGATCGACGACTTGGGTTTCGCCGACTGCGGCTTCAACGGCGGCCAGCAGATCAAGACCCCGAACATCGACCGCCTGGCCAAGGCCGGCGCGATCCTCGAGCATCACTACGTCCAACCGGTCTGCTCGCCGACCCGCTCGACCTTGCTCACCGGGCGCTACCCGACGCGTACCGGCGTCTACTCGATCGTCAGCCCGCATGCGGCCTGGGGCCTGCCGCTCGCCGAACGCACGCTCGCCGACGCCCTCAAGCAGGCCGGCTACGCCACCGAGATCGTCGGCAAGTGGCACCTCGGCGAATTCAAGCCGGCCTACCTGCCGCTGGCGCGCGGCTTCGACCACCACTACGGGCACTACTTCGGCATGCTCGATTACTTCACCCACGAACGCGGCGGGGAGATCGACTGGTATCGCGACGGGCAAAAGGTGAAGGAGGCAGGCTACACGACGCACCTGCTCCGCGACGAGGCCTGCCGCGTGATCGCCCGGCAGCCCAAGGAGAAACCGCTCTTCCTCTATGTGCCGTTCAACGGTGTCCACGGGCCGTTCCAGGCTCCGGAGGCCTACCTGAAGCCCTACCCGGAGCTGAAAGGTAATCGCCAGAAACTCGCCGGGATGCTGGCGGCGATCGACGAAGCCGTCGGCAAGATCGAGGACGCGCTGCGCCAGGCCGGCCGGTTGGAGAACACCTTGATCGTCTTCTCCGGCGACAACGGCGGACCGCCCCCGGGCGACAACACCCCGCTGCGCGACCACAAGGGATCGATCTTCGAGGGCGGTGTCCGCTCCGCGGCCTTCGCCTGCTGGCCCGGCCGCATCCCCGCCGGCCAGCGTCTCCGCGAGCCGATGCACATGGTCGATTGGTACCCCACCCTCATCAAGCAAGGCGGTGGCTCGCTCGAGCAGAAGCTGCCGATCGACGGGCTCGACGTCTGGCCGATGCTGACGGCGAAGGCGGCCTCGCCCCACGACGCCATCCTCTGCGTCTCGACCCAAGGGCCCGCGCGGGCCGCCGTGCGCATGGGGGAATGGAAGTTGCTCGTGAACGGCGGCGCCGCGGAAGCCGACGAGGCGGAGGCGCCGAAGGCCAAGGGCAAGAACGCCAAAGCCGCCGCCAAGGTCGAGCCCGTCGCGCTCTACCACCTGACCGACGACCCGGGCGAGACCAAGAACCTCGCCGCCGCCCAGCCGGAACGCGTCAAGGCGATGCGCGCCCGCCTGGCCGAGCTGCTCAAGGACGCCGTGCCCCCGGGCAACGCGGCCGCCAAATGAATCGACGGCTCGGCCTGCTCGTCGCCGCGCTCCTTTGGGCGGCGGGACTCCCCGCGGACGAACCCCGCCGCCCGAACATCCTGTTCGTGCTCGTCGACGACCTGGGTTGGGGCGACTTCTCCTGTTTCGGCAACACCGAGGCCAAGACGCCGAACATCGACCGCCTCGCGGCGGAAGGGCTGGCGTTCGCCCAGTTCTACGTGAACTCGCCGATCTGCTCGCCGTCGCGCTGCGCCCTGCTCACCGGCCAGTACCCGCAACGTTGGCGGATCACTTCCTACCTGAGCCACCGGGCCGACAACACCCGCCGCGGGATGGCGCAATGGCTGGACCCGGCCGCGCCCTCCTTGGGCCGCACCTTACAGGCCGCCGGCTATGCGACCGGCCACTTCGGCAAATGGCATCTCGGCGGACAGCGCGACGTGGACGACGCCCCCGCGATCGCCCGCTACGGCTTCGACGCCTCGCTGACCAATTTCGAGGGCATGGGCCCGAAACTCCTGCCGCTGACCCGGACGCCGGACGCGCCCTCGTTCAGGAAGATCTGGGCCGACGCCGAACGCCTCGGCGGCCCGGTGACCTGGACGGACCGCGCCCAGGTGACCTCCGGCTTCGCGGATGCGGCCTTGCGCTTCATCGACGCGGCCGCCGCGCAGCGGAGGCCTTTCTACGTCAACCTCTGGCCCGACGACGTGCACAGCCCGTATTTCCCGCCGCTCGAAAAGTGGACGCCGGGCAAGCGCCCGCTCTACCTGGCGGTGCTCGCGGAGATGGATCGCCAGCTCGGCCGGATCCTGGACCGCGTCCGCACCGACCCCGCGTTGCGCGACAACACGATCGTGCTCCTCTGCTCCGACAACGGCCCGGAACCGGGCGCCGGCCGGGCCGGTCCCTTCCGGGGCAACAAGACGCAGCTCTTCGAGGGCGGGATCCGTTCTCCGCTCATCGTCTGGGCCCCGGGCTTGATGGCCAAGGGCCGGGTCGGCCAGCGCGACGAAACCTCCGTCTTCGCCGCGATGGACCTGGCCCCTTCCCTCGCCGCGCTCGCCGGCGCCAAGGACCCCGCCGGGGCCAGCCCGGATGGGCAGGACCTGGCGCGCACCTTGCTGGGCGAAGCGGGCGCCCACCGCGGGCCGCTCTGCTGGAGCCGTCCACCGGACCGCAAGACCTGGCCGCCAGCGTTGCCCGACCCGGCGCCCGACCTCGCGATCCGCGAGGGCGACTGGAAACTCCTCTGCGAGTACGACGGCTCGAAACCCCTGCTCTACGACCTCAGGCGCGACCCCGGCGAGACGACGGACCTATCGGCCCGCGAACCGGCGGTTGTTGACCGGCTGACCAAGGCCCTGCTCGCCTGGCATCGCGGGATGCCCGCGGACCGGGGACCCGGGCTCGGCCCGAAAACATCCGGACGCTGAGGCGTCCGGCGGGGCTCACTTCCCCGACTTCTTCTTTTTCGCGGCGCCCGGCTCCGGGCCGTCGTGGTCGGAGTAATCGCTGCCCCAGAGCGGCTTCATGTTGCCGCGATTCCACTCGTCCCAGCGCGTCTGTAGCTGCTTGACCTTCTCCGGCTGCTCGGCGGCGAGGTCCTTATCCTCGTGGACATCCTTGGAGAGGTCGTAGAGCTTGACCGCGCTGACCGGCTGGCGCTTGCCCGTGTTCGTGTCGGCGTTGCCGTCGTAACGCACCAGTTTCCAGTCGCCTTGGCGGATGGCCATCTGTTCGCCAAAGCGCCAATACAGCGCCTCATGGGGGGCCGTCTTCGCCGTGCCCGCGAAGAACGGCAGGAGGTCGACGCCCTCCAACTTCCATTCCGGCGACGGAGCCACGCCCGCGGCGGCGAGCGCGGTCGCCGGCAGGTCGAGCTGGACCACGGGCTGGTCGTAGACGGCCGGCTTGATCCGGTCGGGCCAGGCGACCAGGAAGGGCACGCGGATGCCGCCCTCGAGGGTGGTGCGCTTGGAACCACGCAACGGCGCGTTCGCCGAACCGTTGGTGGTGGTGCCGTTCATGACCGGCCCGCCGTTGTCGCTGATGAAGCAGACGAGGGTGCGGCCCTCCTGGCCGCTCTCCTTGAGGGCCTGGCGGACCCGGCCGATGTTGTCGTCCATCGCCGAAAGCATCGCCGCGTAGGTCCGCCGCTTCTTGTCGGGGATGGCGGCGAACTTCGCCAAGCGCGCGTCGGTGGCGTCCATCGGCGTGTGCACCGCGTTGAAGGTCAGATAGAGGAACCAGGGGCGATCGGCGTGCTGGCGGACGAAGGCCTCGGCTTCGCGGCCGAAGGCATCGGTGGCGTAATCCATCTCCTTCACCGGCTGGTTTCCGCGCAGGATGCCGCCGGCGTTGAAGTAACTGTGGGCGCCGCCGAGGAACCCGAAGAACTCGGCGAAGCCGCGGCTCGGCGGGGTCTGCGCGGGCTGGGACCCGAGGTGCCACTTGCCGACCATGCCGGTGACATAGCCGGCCTTGCCGAGGCGTTCCGGCAGGATAGTTTCGGTCAGCGGCAGCCCGTTCGCCCCGCCCGGATTGAACTCGTGGCCGAACCGCACCTGATGCCGACCGGTCAGCAGCCCGGCACGCGTGGGCGAGCAATACGGACCGGTGACGTAGCCGTTCGTGCAGCGCACGCCCGCGGCCGCCAGCGCATCGAGGTGGGGCGTCGGGATATCCTTGCAGCCGTGGAACCCGACGTCGGCGTAGCCCAGGTCATCGCCGACGATGAACAGGATGTTGGGGCGGTCCGCGGCGGCGAGGGTGGCGGCGAGGAGGAGCAGCAGGCAACGCATGGTATGAACAGGATACACCCGAGCAGGGTGAAAAGTTGCCACAAGGTCGAACTACCCCCTTAAACCAGCGATCGGGGGCGATTTCGTTGGCGACCAGGCCGAGCCTTGGTCATGGTGAGACGGTGCCCGTAACCACGCCACCACCCCTACCGCCGGCGCCCGCACCCACCCCCTTGGGCCGACTCGCGATCATCGGCGCCTTACTCGGCGGCCTCACCGCCCTGGGCCTGACACTCACGTACCTCGCACAGGGCATCGGCAGGCCGGGCAATTTCGACCTCGGAGGCTTGATCTTCCTGGGCGCGGTGCTGCTGGTCCCGCTGACGCCTTTCGTGGCGGTCGGCGCCGCCGCGTCCCGTTGTCGAGAGACGCCGATGCATGTCGCCTGCCTCGTGTTCGAACTCCTCGCGCTGGCGAGCTGCTGGTACTACGCGCAGCTCGCGTTCCGCCTGATCAAACCGGACGCGCTGGAAGCGATGACGTTCCTCTTCCTGCCGGTCTACCAGTTCGCCGGCCTCGGCCTCTGCCTCGGGCTGGGCGCGGCCTGGCAGGCTTGGCGCGGACGCCCGTGAAAAAAGAAGGCGCGGATCGCTCCGCGCCTTCGCCCATCGCTCGCGCTTCCGCTTACAGGAAGAGCGGGCGGATGTGGCGCTCGAGGAGGTTCCCGGTGACGTTGCGGGCGCAGGACTCGCGGCAGGCCTTGAGCTGCTCGAGGTAGCGCGGGCCCATCTTGGCGGCGACCTTGAAGCCGACGTGGATGAGCTGGCGGATGTTCGCGTTGTAGAGCGGGTTCTTCTGGTCGTGGCGCAGGGCGCCGACGAACTGCTCGCTGGTCCAACCATTGACGACGGCGGCGGCGGGGAGCTTCGAACGGTCGATGTCGATGACGGTCGCGTAGGGCTGGCAGAGCTCGTCCATGTGCGCCAGGGCTTCGGCGTAGATCTCCTTGGCGAGGGCGAGGCCGGCGCCGCCGGCTTCGGCCAGGCCGATGACCTCCTCGAGCCAGGTGGTACCCGCGGTCTTCACGTGCACACCGGCGCCATGCTTGGCGAGGGCGCGGCGGATGGCCGGGTAGATGGAGAACTTGTCGCTGCCGCTGTGCACGGAGAGCTTCAGGTTGGCCGGGAGTCCGTACCGTTTCACCGCATGGGCGATGACGCAGAGGTCGTCGTTGAACTCGCGCTCGAACTGGGCGAGGTCGCCGACGTAGTCGACGCCCTTGTTGAAGCGGCCGGTGAACTTCGGGGCGATGGTCTGGATCGGCACGCCTTCGTCGGCGATGGCCGCGAGGATGACGAGGAGCTCGGGCGGGGTCTGGGGGCTGTCGGTCTCGTCCATCGAGATCTCGGGGACGAAACGGCCGACGCCCTTCACGCCGACGATGTGGCGGTAGACCTTGCCGGCTTCCTGGACGGCCAGGAGGAACTTGGCGGCGGTGCGTTCGACGTCGGCGCGGGTGGTCGTGAACGGGCGGTCGATGCCGGCGAGGGTGATGGTGCCGACGAGCTCGGGGTGGCGATCGACGAAGGCCTTGACCGCGGCGGGGTCGGCCGGCTGGGCGATGAAGTCGGCCACGTCGATGGTGAAGAAGTCGGAGACGCCGACGAAACGGTCGACGGTCTTCAGGCCGATGTGGTCGGCGTCGAGGAAGTAGGGGGCGGTCCAACCGAGGGCCTTCACGGCGGCGTCGGCCGCGGCGCGCGTGCTGGTCGGCTCCGAGCCGATGATGTTGTGCTCGCGGTTGGACTTGTTCCAGACCGGCACGATCTCGACACCGAGCTTCCGGGCCGCCAGGCAGGCGGCGAGCTGGGCTTCGGCTTCGTGGGCGAAGCGGTCGCCCATGCCGAGGGAGAATTTACCGATGACGAGAGGTTGGGTGGACATGGCGGGAGACGAGGGGGGCGGAGACTAGGGTCCCGTCGGCCGCGTTGGCAACCCCGGGCGGACGATTTTCGGCCCCCCTGAGCCCCGCTTCTCCTTGCCCTCCGCGCCGCCGTTCCCCTTTACTCCCCACCCTTTCTCCTATGCACCTGAAGATTGCCGTCCTGCCTGGCGACTACATCGGCCCCGAAGTCATGGCCGCCGCCCTGCCCGTCCTTGAGGCCGTCCTGAAGAAGTCAGGCCACACCCTCGAGCATTCCACCCACGACGTGGGCGGCGCCGGGATCGACAACCACGGCAAGGCCCTGCCGGACTCGACCCTCGAGGCCTGCCGCGCCGCGGACGCCATCCTCTTCGGCTCCGTCGGCGGCCCGAAGTGGGAGAAGCTGCCCCCGGCCGAGCAGCCCGAGCGCGCCTCGCTCCTGCCGCTGCGCAAGCACTTCACGCTCTACGCCAACGTCCGCCCCGGCCTGCTGCTGAAGAACCTCATCGACACCTCCCCGATCCGGCCCGACCGCATCCCGAACGGCGTCGACATGGTCTGCATCCGCGAGCTCACCGGCGGCCTCTACTTCGGCCCCAAGTCCACCACGGAAATCGACGGCGGCGACATCGAGGCCATCGACACCATGGTCTACCGCAAGTCGGAGATCGAACGCATCACCGACGTCGCCATCGCGACCGCCCGCGCCCGCCGCAAGCACATCACCCTCGTCGACAAGGCCAACGTCCTCCAGACGTCCGTCCTCTGGCGCAAGGTCGTCGCCGAACGGATCAAGTCCACCGCGCCGGACATCGCGCTCACGGTGATGTACATCGACAACGCCGCGATGCAGCTCGTCCTCAAGCCGGCGCAGTTCGACGTCCTCCTCACCGAGAACATGTTCGGCGACATCCTGTCCGACGAGATGGCCGTGATCTGCGGGTCCCTCGGCATGATGGCCTCCGCCTCCCTCGGCGCGAACCGCAACCGCCATGGTTACGGCTACGGCCTCTACGAGCCCTCGGGCGGCACCGCCCCGGACATCGCCGGCCAGGACAAGGCCAACCCCTGCGCCCAGATCCTCTCCGCCGCCCTGATGCTCCGCCATTCCTTCGGCCTCGAGGCCGAGGCGAAGGCCATCGAGCTCGCGGTCGAGAAGACCATCGCCGAAGGCATCCGCACCGCGGACATCGCCGGCGGCGGCAAGGCCGTGGGCACGAAGGCCATGGGCGCGGCGATCCTCGCCCGCCTCTGAGCGTGGACGAGGCGGCGCGAGAACGGGCGGCCGAGCGGCGACGCGCGGCCGTCTGCAGCCCGTTCATGCGCATCACGCGCTTCCCGGTGGAGGTCGCCCGTGACCTGCTCGACGCCGGCTACACCCGCATCGACCAGTTGGCTGGCCGTTCACCCGAGAGCCTCCTGGCCGAGATCAAGGCCCGGACCAAGACTCCGCCGCCCGCGCACTACCTGCCCGCCCTGCGCATGGCGGTCTATTTCGCCGAGACGGAAAAGCCCGACCCGAAGAAGTTGTTCCTGGATCAGTGGCAGTGAGGAGGGGGGAGTGCTGGGTCGAGTGCTGAGTCGAGGACTGGATCGAGTGCTGAGTCGAGTACAGGATCGAGTACTGGGTCGAGTGCTGGATCGAGTACTGGGTCGAGTGCTGGGTCGATCATAGGGTCGAGGGTTACAGGAAGGTCGGAGACCACCTATCCTTTGCATCCTCCATTCGACTCAGCACTCTGTACTCGTTTCAGCACTCGATCCAGCACTCTACCCTCTATCCTGCACTCTGCCCTCGATTCAGCACTCTGCACTCGATCCAGCACTCTACCCTCTATCCTGCACTCTTTCCTCGTCCTTCCCCTGTTCCCGTTCTTAATCCCGCCCATGCGCCCCCTCGCCGTCCTCACCCTCGCCCTGCTCAGCCTCGTCGCCCGCGCGGCCGATACCCCGCTGACGTACGTCGGCACCGAAGGCCCCGGCAAAGGCAAGAAGGTCGTGCTCATCGCCAACGACCATGAGTACAAGTCCGAGGAGGCCCTGCCGCAGCTCGCGCGCATCCTCGCCAAGCACCAGGGGTTCACCTGCACGGTGCTGTTCGGGATCGACCCGAAGAACGGCAACATCGCGCTGGGCAACCCCAGCAATATCCCCGGCACCGAGGCGCTGAAGGACGCGGACCTGCTCGTGATCTTCACGCGCTTCCAGTCCATCCCGGTCGAGCAGATGCAGCCGATCGTCGACTACCTGAACCGCGGCGGCGCGGTCATCGGGCTGCGCACGGCCACGCACGGCTTCCGCTACCCGAAGGACAGCCCGCTCTATAAATACTCCTTCGACTACAAGGGCGAAGACTTCAAGGGCGGCTTCGGTCGGCAAATCCTCGGCGAGACCTGGGTCGGCCACTACGGCCCCAACCATAAGTCGAGCACCCGGCTTGACCTCGTCGCGGCGCAGGCGGCCCACCCCGTGCTCCGGGGCGTGAAGGACGTCTGGGCCGAGATCGGCGCCTACAACGCCAACCCGATCGAGGGTAGCACGGTCCTCGCGATGGCCCAACCTCTCACCGGCATGAAGCCGGACTCGCCGGTCGATGCCGCCAAGAAGCCCATGCCCGGCGCCTGGGTGCGCACCTACAAATCGGCCTCCGGCAAGGAAGGCCGCGTCTTCACGTCGACCTACGGCGCATCCGGCGACCTCGCCAACGACGGCTTCCGGCGGATGCTCGTGAACGCCTGCTTCTGGACCACGGGGCTCGAGGCCGCCATCACGCCCGACCTGAAGATCGAGCTCGTCGGCCCCTTCAACCCGACCTGGCTCGGTACCTTCAAACGCTCGACCACCGCCAAGCCGCAGGACCTCGCCGGCTACGATAGCCCGATCTTCCCGGTCGTGCCGGTGAAGCCCAAGGTCAAGTAAGCCTCAAAAGCGGCGCGGCGCTTGCGGCGGCGACGGACCCGCCCAACTTGACGGCATGGTCCCCACCGTCGTCGTCCCGGTCATGACCCTCGGCCACTGCGTGCTGCTCCCGCAGCAGCTGCTGCCTTTGCGCATCTTCGAGCCGCGCTACCGCAAGATGCTCAAGGACGCCCTCGCGGGCAACCGGATGTTCGCGGTGTCGCAGCTCGATGAGGAAAGCCTCTCGCCGGAGAACGACGAGCCGCCCTGCCCCTTCACCTGCGTGGGACGGATCGTCGGGCACGTCGAACTGCCCGATGGCACCTCGCACCTGGTGCTGGAAGGACTGCGCCGCGCGCGCGTCATCAAGGTCCAACGCCGCACGCCTTACCCGCGGATCGAGATCGCCCCGGTGGTCGACGAGGCCCTGGCGCCGGCCGCCGAGACCATGCGGGAAGTCGCCCGAATCCTCGCCCTCTCCGAACGGCTGGTCGGCGACCTGGGCGCCGACGCCCAACCGCTGCTCGACCGGCTGCGCGGCCTCACGAACCAGCCGGGCGCCTTGGCCGACGCCGCCGCGGGCCACCTGGTCGAGGAGCCCTCGGTCCGGCGCGCCTTGCTCGAATGCCTGTCCCAGGAACGTCGCCTCCGGGCCGTGGCGGACGAATTGGCGCGCCTCGAGGCGCGTCGCGCGATCGACGACTTGGGCGACCGGACGTCGGAGCCCGGGATGAACTGAGGCTACTTCGGGAGTTCCCCGCGGACCAGGCGCAGGACCGACGGCTCCGGCCAAGGAGCGGGCCGAGGCTGGTCGCGGTGGGCGTCGAGGGTTTCCCAGACCAGCCGGTACACCGTCCCATCCTCCGCGGCGCCGGCATCCTCCGCCTGGCGCAAACCCATCCCCGGGAAGGCGGAAGCCACGCGCGTCGCCGCGGCGGGGAAACGCGGCGCGGGGCGCGCGGGCGGGCGCGCGCCGGGAATCGGCCGCAAGGTCGGCTCATCGAGCACCCAGGTGCCCGCGCCCCCGGGGTAGCGGTAGCCGAGCAGCAGTTGGCCGTCGCCGATCGGCTCCACCGCGCCCACGCCGACCTCCACGACGACCGTGCCGCCGCCGCCGAACTCCCAGCGGTAGCCCCGCCAGTCGCTCACCTGCACGATCGTCCAGCCGTCGTCCTCGCGGCGGGCCGCGTAGACCTGGAGGTCGCCGGCCGCGTCATATTTATGGTAAGTCAGGATCGCCCGCGCCCGCGTGTCGAAACCGAGCCGGACGTTGGTGTTGAGGAGCCCGCCCTTGGGCGGCACCGGGTCGACGACCTCGCCGGTCCGCAGGGTGAGCGGGAGGGTCAGCTCGCGCCCCGCGGAATCCCGCCAGCGGACCAGATCCGCCGACTTCGCGTAGCTCAAGTCGTGGTTGGTGGCGCAGTCGGGCGTATCCCGCCAGACCCAGGCCATGTGGAAGAAGCCGTCCGGCCCGAGCAGTGGAGGCGTGCAGTAGGCGTTCCGCTTGCCCTCCCCGTCGGTGAGCGGCGTCGACAGGAGGCGGGTCCATTTCCCGCTGGCCACATCGAAAACGTTGCACAGGTCGTCGCCGCGCCCGCTGCCGCCGTCGCGATACCGGAAGACCAGCCGACCGGCGCAATCCTGGAGGAAGACCGGGTAGGTGACGCGCTGCTCGCGCTCACCGGTCATCGGCGCCGCCGTCAGCGAGGCGAGGTCGCCGACCTTCGTCGTCCGGAAGTATACCAGCGGCGTCCCGTGCATGTTGCCGGCGACGTGCAGCTGACCCGCCCGATCCAAGGCCAGCGTCACGGCGTTGTGCGAATCCCAGCCCAACGTGCTGGGTAGACGCTGGTACGACCACCGGTCGGACTCCAACCGACGCTGGGCGACGGTCATCCGCCGCTCCGCATCGTAGTAGGCCACGTACTGGAAAGGCGGGGCGGTCAGGAGCGCGAAACCGACCGGATGGCCGGACCAGACTTTATCGACCTCCAGCACCGCGGGCGGGGCGGCGTCCACCCGAGAGGTCAGCAACCCGACGAGCAGGAGAAGGATGGGAAGACGCTGGGCCATGCAGGACATAAACAGATGAATGAGAGGGACTTAAAGCCTACTTGTTCCCGGCAAGGTAAGCCCGACCGCGGAAAACCCGCCAAGGAACGCCTTTTTTGCCGTTTCTTATTGCACCTCAGTCTCATTCCAACTCATTCCACGTTTAGAATGATTCAAAATCTATCCGAGCACGATCGGGAAAACCTCCAGGAGTCCCTGGCCAAGAGCGGCCAGAAGGTCACCCCCCAGCGCGAGGTCGTCTTCTCCGTCCTCCTCTCCAAGCGCGACCACCCGACCGTCGACGAGGTCTTCCAGCGCGCGCGCGAGTCCATGCCCGGCCTCTCCCTCGCCACCGTCTACAACTGCCTCGAGACGTTCGTGGGCTGCGGGCTGGTCCGCCAGGTGAACCACGAGCGCGAGTCCACCCGCTACTGTCCGAACCTCGCCCCGCACGCGCACTTCCGCGACGCCGCCACGGGGCGCGTCCACGACATCGAACTGCCGCCCGCCATCCTGCAGAGCCTGCGCTCGATCCTCCCGCCCGGCTTCGACTCCGAGGCGATCGAGATCAGCTTCCTCGGCCGCGCCCAGGGCGGCGACGCCCACCCCACCCTTTGAATCCCTCCGCCATGCCCGACCATCTTGTCATCAAGAACCTGAACGCCTCGATCGGCGACCGCCCGATCCTGAAGGACTTCTGCCTGACCATCCCGAAAGGCGAGGTCCACGCCATCATGGGGCCGAACGGCACCGGCAAGAGCACCCTCGCCAAGGTGCTCGCCGGCCATCCCGACTACACGGTGCACTCCGGCTCCGCCCTGCTCGACGGGCAGGAACTGCTCGGCCAGGAGCCCGACGCCATCGCGCGCGCCGGCCTCTTCCTCGCCTTCCAGTACCCGAGCGAGATCCCGGGCGTGACCATCGCGAACTTCATCCGCGCCGCGCTCGTCGCCCGCCAGCCGAAGGGCGCGCCCTTCGACGCCAAGGCCTACTACGCCGAGCTCTACGCGAAAATGGACGCGCTCAAGATGGACCGCAAGTTCACCGCCCGCTTCGTCAACGAGGGCTTCTCCGGCGGCGAGAAGAAGCGCTGCGAGATCCTGCAGCTGATGATGCTCCGGCCGAAGTACGCCGTGCTCGACGAGACCGACTCCGGCCTCGACATCGACGCGCTCCGCATCGTCTCCGAGGGCGTCAACGCCCTGCGCGGGCCCGCCACGGGCTTCTGCGTGATCACCCACTACCAGCGCCTGCTCGACTACATCGTCCCGGACCGCGTCCACATCATGTGGGACGGCCGCATCGTCCACAGCGGCCCCAAGGAACTCGCCCTCGAGCTCGAGGCCAAGGGCTACGATTGGGTGAAGGCCGAACTCGCCCACGCCTAAGACCATGGCCGAACCCGACCAGGAAGAGGCGCAGCGCGCGGCGATCGAGGTCGACCGCTCCAAGGGCGACTTCAAGTACGAGGAGAACTACGCCTTCGACGCGGGCGTGGGCCTGACCCCGGCGACCGTCGACTACATCGCCAAGGTCAAGGGCGAGGAGGAGTGGATCCGCGAGTTCCGCCAGAAGGCCCTCAAGATCTTCGAGTCCCTGCCGATGCCCACGCACTGGGCGACCACGGACCTCGACAACATCAAGTTCGACGACATCCGGTACTACCTCGCCAAGGGCCAGAAGCCGGTGCGCACCTGGGAAGAGGTCCCCGACGACGTGAAGCAGACCTTCGAGCGGCTGGGCATCCCCGAGTCCGAGCGGAAGTTCCTCGCCGGCGTCGAGGCGCAGTTCGACTCCGAGGCGGTCTACTCCCGCATGAAGGACGAACTGGAGAAGCTCGGCGTCATCTTCTGCGGCCCGACCGAGGGCCTGCGCGACCATCCGGAGATCTTCCGCAAGTACTTCGGCAAGGTCATCCCGGCCGGCGACAACAAGTTCGCCGCCCTCAACTCCGCGGTCTTCTCGGGCGGCTCGTTCATCTACGTCCCCAAGGGCGTGAAGGTCGCCCAGCCCCTGCAGGCCTATTTCCGCATCAACGCCGAGAACTTCGGCCAGTTCGAGCGCACGCTCATCATCGCCGACGAGGGCGCCGAGGTCACCTACATGGAGGGCTGCACGGCCCCCAAGTTCGAGACCGCCACCCTGCACTCCGCCGTCGTCGAGCTGGTCGCGCTGAAGGGCGCGAAGATCCAGTACGTGACGGTCCAGAACTGGTCGGCCAACGTCTTCAACCTCGTGACCAAGCGCGGCATGGCCGAGGAGGACGCCGAGGTCCGCTGGATCGACTGCAACATCGGCTCCCGCCTGACCATGAAGTACCCCGGCGTGATCCTGCGCGGCAAGCGCGCCCGCGGCGAGGTGCTCTCCATCGCGCTGGCCAACGACGGCCAGCACCAGGACACCGGCGCCAAGATGATCCACGCGGCCGACGACACGACGTCGAACATCATCGCCAAGTCCATCTCCGTGGGCGCCGGCCGCTCGACGTACCGCGGCCTGGTCCACATCCCGAAGACGCTGCAGAACTGCCGCAACAACACCGAGTGCGACGCGCTGCTCATCAACGAGCACAGCCGCACCGACACCTACCCCGCGATCTCCGTGCGCGGCCGGCGGAACTCCGTGCAGCACGAGGCCAGCGTCTCGAAGGTCTCGGCCGAGCAGATCTTCTACATGATGCAGCGCGGCCTCTCCGAAGGCGAGGCGATGTCCCTCGCGGTGAACGGCTTCGTCAACGACCTGGTGAAGGAGTTCCCGATGGAATACTCCGTCGAGCTGAAGCGCCTCATCGAACTGCAGATGGAAGGGTCCGTCGGATGCCCGCCGTCGCCCCCCCCCCCGCCGGCGTCCTCGACGCCGCCCGCCAGTCCGCGGAGACGGCGCAGTTCCGCGCCCAGGATTGGTTCGCCGTCCTGCGCCAGCAGGGCTGGCACACCTTCCAGTCCCTGCCGCTGCCGCACCGCGACGACGAGAAGTGGCGCTTTTCGGACACGCGTTCGCTCTCGCTGGACGGCTACGCGCCCGCCCCCGCCCCGACCGCCGCGCAGGCGGCCGAGCTCATCGCC
>Ga0255081_1000198_pt1 | contig 15090 bp, 13 predicted proteins | sample Colum_Colum_RepA_FD_188456 | JGI IMG/M metagenome (GOLD analysis project Ga0255081, IMG submission 188456) | Freshwater microbial communities from Columbia River, Oregon, United States - Colum_Colum_RepA_8h | ecosystem: Environmental > Aquatic > Freshwater > River | place: USA: Oregon... | reverse complement strand
CACACCATCCGCGCCGTCGTGGCCGCGGTGGCCACCCCGGCCTCCACCGGACTCTCGGCGATTGCCGGTCGCATCCACCCCGTCGATCGTTGGGAAACCGGCGGCGTGTTCGTCCGCCTCGGCGCCGGTGGTCGCCGTGTTCGCGTACCCCTCGCACCCGGTTCGTTCACCACCATGGACGTCGCCGAAGTTCGACCTTTGCGCGACGGTGAGGAAGTCACCCTGACCGGGCGCACGATCCTCGCGTTCGACGGCGAGCGCGATCGTCCGGTGTCACCGGAAGGTTCGGTGACGTGCCGAGTCGAGAGCAGCGGACCCTTGCTCATCGACGTCGAAAGCACTCTCATTCGTGCCGCCCGCGACCGCCGCTTCGACACCGGAACCCTCTCATCGACCGGAGAACAACATGGCCACTGAATTCATCATGCCCAAACTCGGCCTGACCATGGAGGAAGGAACGATCCTCGAATGGCTCGTGCCGAGCGGCTCCACGGTCGCCCCGGGCACCGCGGTGTTGCGCATCGAGACCGACAAGGTCGAAAGCGATGTCGAGTCCGCCGGTGGTGGAATCCTTCATCAGGTCGCTGACGTCGGTAGCACGCACGCGTGCGGCGCGGTGATCGGTTATCTCTTGGCCGAAGGTGAAGCACCGCCAACCGCCACGCAGCCGGCAGCGCCCGCGGCACCAGAGGTCACCCCGGCCGCGTCGTCGAGCAACGCGCCTACGAGCACGGCTCCGACCGCCGTCGCGCGCACCGGTGGTCGGATGTTCGTGTCACCGAATGCGCGCCGGGTCGCCGGTGAACTCGGTGTCGACCTGAACACCGTGACCGGCACCGGACCCAATGGTCGCATCGTGTCCGAGGACGTCGAGGCCGCTTCACGGCGGCCGGCCGCGAGTCGCCCGGCGGTTGCCGCGCCGAGCACCGTCAGTTCGCCGGCATCGAGTGGCGTTCTCGCCACCGCGGCCGCCCGTCAACTCGCCGACCTCCTCGGCATCGATCTCGGCGCGGTCCCGGCCGATCCGAGTGACGGTCGGGTGAGCCGCGACGCGGTGGCCACCTATGTGCGGCAACGACTCGCCGCTGGCACCACCAAGACTCCCGATGCCGCGCTGGCCCCGGCCGCTCAGACGCCGACGAGCGTGAAGCGCATGTCGGGTATGCGCGGCACGATCGCCAAACGGATGCACTCGTCGTTGCAGCAGATGGCCCAGCTAACGCTCACCATGGATGCCGATTTCGATCCGGTGATCGCCGATCGCGCCGCCCGCGAAGGTGACGCGGTGATTCCGGGATTCACCGATTACGTTCTCGCCGCATCCGCCCGCGCGCTCCGTGCGCACCCGATCGTCAACTCACAAGTCACCGACGACGGCATCGCTCTTCTGCCCGACGTCCACGTGGGACTCGCGGTGGCCCTTGACGAAGGCCTCGTGGTTCCGGTCGTGCGTCATGCGGACCGCATCGACCTCGTGACCCTGGCCCAGGAGACGAAGCGTCTCGCCACTGCGGCTCGCTCCGGAAGTCTGGCCCTCGGCGATCTCGAGGGCGGCACGTTCTCGGTGAGCGCGCTCGGCATGTTCGGAGTCGATGCCTTCACTCCCGTGATCAATCCGCCCAACACGGCGATCCTCGGCGTCGGGCGCATGCGCGACGATCTCGTCCTCGGACCGAAGGGCAAAGTGTCGAGTGTGAAGCGACTCACGCTCAGCCTCACGTGGGATCACCGGGTGTTCGACGGCGCGCCGGCGGCGCAGTTCTGCCGGTCGATCGTGGAGTTCCTCGCCGATCCGGCGAGCCTCGATCGTCCCGCCTAACCGCGGGCCGCTTCGAGTACCGGAAGGAAACGCTCCGGAACGGCGAGCCAGTCGTCCGGGCTGGTGATCGACGACCAGAAGTTGTGCTCGAGGGTCAGTTCCTCGAAGCCGGCCTCACGAGCCGCCACCGCGTCGGCCACCATGGTCGCCATGTTGTCGCCGTCGGCCGGCGCGGGCGCCGACGGCGCCTGCACGAACGAACGGGTGAAGACCTTGAGTGGTCCGAGACCGGGACCACGCGATGCATCGAGGGACTCGACGATCGACTTCACCTTGCTCGCGCGCATGCCGGCGGGATTCCACGCATCAAACCAACGCGCGGTGCGGGCGAGTCCTTCCTTCGACCACATTCCCGACAACAGCATGGGTCGCGGCGCCTGAACCGGCTTCGGGTTGATCCGCGAAGACGGAATCCGGAAGATGTCTCCGTCGTACGACACCGGATCGTCCTGCCAACACGCGAGGAGCGCCGGGATGAAGTCGTCCATGCGCCGACCGCGCGTGGCGATGTCGGTTCCGTTGGCTTCGTGTTCCTCGGCGCTCCAGCCCACACCGAAGCCGGCGATCAAGCGACCGTTCGACATCTGGTCGAGTGACGCCAGCCTTTGAGCGAGCGGTACCGGCCAGTGATTACCGGCCACCAGGATGCTGGTTCCCAACTTCACCCGCTCGGTCACCCCGGCCACGAAGGCGAGCGTCTCGAGCGGCGCGTACACCGACTCGTATTCGGCCGGCGGCAGATTGCCGCCACCTCCGTAGCCACGCGTCGGCGCGAGTGGATACATGAAATGGTCCTGCACCCACAGCCCCGAATACCCGAGGGCTTCGGCCCGCCGGGCGAACTCGAGGATCACGTCGCCGCGAACGTGGCGGCCGAGTTGGGGCAGACAGAGCCCGACACCGGTCATGGCGATCCGACGACCTATTCGGTCACGAGGCGACCGGCCGAGATGCCACGGCGGAAGAGGTCGGAGAGTTCGTGATCGGGGGTTTCGAGCAAGGCGTCGAGCCAGCCGTGGACATACTGCGCGCCACCTTCGTTGCGTCCGAAGACGAACTCCTTCTTGGCACCCGTCTTGACCGTGCGCTGGATCTTGAGGCCGGTCGCGTAGTCCTCGTCGCGCACCACCATCTCCAAGAACGCGATCTGCTTGTTGGCGGTTTCGATGAATTCGTCGGTGAGCGGCGCGGTGGAGATGAAGTCGAGATAGGTCACCGACTCGTCGGGGTTCGCGCCCGGGAAGATACGCGCCACTTGGTAGATCTTGTGCTCACCGATCTCGAAGCCGGCGATGGAGGCGTGCGGGAAGATGCTCCACACTCCCCCGGTCAGAACCGAGTCGGGCCACTGGTCCTGCGGGATGTTCTCGAGCTTGGCCCACGGCCCCCGAGGTCCGGTGACGCGCTGGTGCGGACCGACTCGATGGAACAACGCGTCGCACGGGAAGTCCGGGCCGAAGGTGTTCTTGTGCAGAATCGGCAGATGGTAGAAGTCGACGTATCCGTCGAACGACACCTTCCAGTTGGGGCCGACGAGACGCCGCGAACCGAAGTGGTTCATGCCGGCGAACTCACAGAACTCGAGCAGTTCGTCGTAGCCGGCGAGGAAGGCGTCGAAGTCGAGAGTTGAAGTGGGTGACAACACGACCCAGATGAGTCCGGCGCGTTCGGTCACCGGCAGCGCAGTGAGCCCGAGGCACGACATGTCGATCTCACCGAAGTCGCTCTGCTTGAACACCCCGACGAGATCACCCTGCTGGTCGTAGATCCAGTTGTGATACGGGCAGGCGAAACGCCGGGCCGAGCCGACTCCCTCGTCGACCAACATCGCCCCGCGATGACTGCACATGTTGACGAAAGCGCGCACCACTCCGTTGGCGTCGCGCGAGATCAGGACCGGCATACCGACGATCTCGATGGCCTTGTAGGAGTTCGGCTCCTTGATCTCGGCCGACGTGGCGATGAGAAGGGGCACCCGCTTGAAGATGAGGTCGACTTCGCGCTGCCAACGATCGGGGTCGAAATAGTTCGTGGCGGGAATGGTCGTGACGCCCTCGGTCTGGTCGGCCGTGCCCGCCTTGTTGTGGGCGATCGTGCGCTCGGCCATGGCGATCAACTTCTTGCGACTCATGAAGTCCCCCTCTCCCGTCCGTACCCTAGGTCGCCTCAGTCGTTCTGGAGCAGATGAACGAGGCTGCTGGTGTCCCAACGACGTCCACCCCGCGCCACGACCTGGGCGTAGAACTGATCGACGAGAGCCGTGAGCGGCAGGCGCGCACCGTTGCGATCGGCTTCCTCGAGGCAGATGCCGAGGTCCTTGCGCATCCATTCCACGGCGAATCCGAACTCGAACTCGCCGCGGGCCATGGTGCGGGCCCGATTGTCCATCTGCCAACTCTGGGCTGCGCCCTTGCCGATCACTTCGACCACCTTGTCGACGTCGAGTCCGGCCCGCTGCGCGAAATTGACACCTTCCGACAGACCCTGCACCACCCCGGCGATGCAGATCTGATTGACCATCTTGGTCAGTTGACCCGCGCCGGCGGACCCGAGTCGTTCGCACGCGCGCGCGTAGGGACCGACCGCGAGTCGGGCGCGCTCGAAGACTTCGGGATCGTCACAACCACACATGACCGTGAGAACACCGTTCTCGGCGCCGGCCTGACCGCCCGAGACCGGGGCATCGATGAAACCGAGTGAGCGTTCGGCGCACGCGGCGGCGAGTTCGCGCGCGACGTCGGCCGATGCCGTGGTGTGATCGATGAGAATCGATCCGGCTTTCATGCCGGCGATGGCGCCAGTGGGTCCGAGGGCGACCGAACGAACGTCGTCGTCGTTGCCCACGCACATCATCACGAAGTCGGCGTCTTCGACCGCCTCGAACGGTGTGGGCTTGGCCTGACCGCCGTAGCGGGCGACCCAGGCCAGTGCCTTGGCCGCCGTACGGTTGTACACCGTGACCGAACGACCGGCCCCGGCGAGGTGGCCGGCCATCGGACCGCCCATCACTCCGAGTCCGAGAAAGGCCACCTTCGCTGCGTCAGTTTCCGCCATGGGCTGAAGTTTGGCAGGCTCGGTGGTGCGCCACGCGCACACCCATGAGAACTTCGCTGCGCATCGACCACATCGTGCTCGCCACACCCGATCTCGCCACCACGGTTGCCGACATCGCCGAGCGATTGGGCGTGGCTCCGGTTCCCGGTGGCGCGCACGTAGGTCGTGGAACGTACAACGCGCTCCTCGGGCTGGGCGGTCATACGTATCTCGAAATCATCGGTCCCGATCCGGCCCAACCCGAACCAGCTCACCCGCGACCGTTCGGCATCGACGAACTGGAGCGGTCGCGTCTCGTCGCCTGGTGCGTGGCGCCCCGCCGTCCACTCGAATCGGTGGTGTCCGACGCGATCGAGAGCGGCTTCGACCCCGGTCCGATCGAGTCGATGTCGCGACGTCGTCCCGACGGAGTGCTCCTCGAATGGTGCCTCACCTTCCCGCCGAGCGGTCCGGATTCGGTGCTCCCATTTCTCATCGACTGGCGCGATTCACCACACCCGACGACCGACCTGCCGATCGGTGGTCAATTGGTCGGACTCGATCTGGTGCATCCGTCGCCCCGGCGCATCGACTCGATCCTCACGGCCATCGCCGATCCGGCAACCCTCGGCGATGACGAATCGGTGGTCACTCTGAACGAAGGATCCGAAGCACTCGTGTCGGCCCGCATCCGTGGAGCGAGCGGCACGGTGGTCCTCGACTGAGGCGCCGGCCGCGACGACGTCACTCCGGGGTGACGTACGCGCTGGTGATTCCGCCGTCGATGATGAGCGACTGACCGGTCATCCAACTGCTCTCGTCGGACGCGAGGAACAACGCACCGTTGGCGATCTCACGCGGCTCACCGAAACGACCCATCGGGATGTGTACCAGACGCCGGTTCCGCTTGGCGTCGTCGCTCAGGAACTTGGCGAGCAACGGAGTCATCACCGGACCCGGACACAACGCATTGGCCCGAACGCCCCGGCGGGCGTAGATCACGGCGATCTCGCGGGTCATGGCCAGAACCGCGCCCTTCGATGCGGTGTAGGCAATCTGCGGAGTGGCCGCACCCATGTGAGCCACGAAGCTCGCGACGTTCACGATCGAGCCGCCACCGGACTTCTCGATGGCCGGAATCCCGTGGCGGCAACCGAGCAGGACTCCCTTCACGTTGATGTCCATCGTGCGTTCGTACACCGACAACGGGGTGGTCTCCGGATCGTCGTCGTCGCCCAACATCACACCCGCGTTGTTGTAGAGCACGTGCAGACCGCCGAAGGTCTCGACCGCATGGGCCACGGCGTTGGCCACGCTGTCCTCGTCGGTCACGTCACACGAGACGAAGGTGGCCTCACCACCGGCCGCATCGATCGCCGACACGACGTCGTCTCCGTCGACCACGTCGGCCACGACCACTTGGGCACCTTCGGCCGCAAAGAGTTCGGCGGCCACCCGACCGAGGCCCGATGAGGAACCGGTGATGAGCGCGACCTTGCCGGTCAACCGAGCCATGTAGTTCTCCTTGTCCGATCAGATCCGCTCGAAGTAGCGGAACATCTCCCAGTCGGTGACCGTCTTGTGGAATGCCTCCCACTCGGATTCGGCCGAACGCTGGATCCAGTGGTGGGCTTCGTCGCCGAAGCATTCCTTGGCCACCGCGCTGTCGCGCCAGAGGTCGATGGCATCGCGCAGATTCCACGGGATGCGATCGATGTCGGAGGCCGTGTAGCCGTTGCCCGCGTAGGGCGCTCCGAGCTCGAGTTCGTGGCGGATTCCGTACAGCCCGCCGGCGATGGCGCCGGCGAAGGCGAGATAACTGATCGCGTCGGCCCCCGGGATGCGGTTCTCGACCCGCGTCGACGAACCATGACCGACCTTGCGGAATCCGAGTGTGCGGTTGTCGACACCCCAGCCGACTCCGGTGGGCGCCCACGATTCGGGCTGGAACCGCTTGTACGAGTTGATCGTCGGTGCCCACAGCAACGAGAAGTCGCGCGCGGTGGCGATCTGGCCGGCCAGGAAATGGCGGAACAACTTGCTCATCCCCTGGGGATCGGTGTCGTCGGCGAAGAGTGCGGTGCTCGCGTTCTCCGACCACAGACTCACGTGCACGTGGCACGACGAACCGACGTCGGCGAAGTTGGGTTTGGCCATGAACGTCACCGCGCGGTCGCGCTGGGCGGCGATCTCCTTGGCCGCGGTCTTGTAGACGAGATTCCGATCGGCCATCTCGACCGGCGTGGCGTAGCCGATGTTGATCTCGTGCTGACCGGCTCCGGCTTCACCCTTGGAGAACTCGACCGGCACACCGGCTTCGATCAGCGAACGGCGGATCAGACCGATCACCGGCTCGTCGTGCGTGGTGGCCTGGATGTTGTAGTCCTCGGCCCACGCCGAGTGCGGACGCAGACGGTGGTAGCCGCGCGACATTGCCTCTTCGTACGACTCGCGATAGAGGAAGAACTCGATCTCACTGCCCACCATGGCCGTGTACCCGAGAGCTAGGGCCGCTTCTTCCTGGCGGCCCAGGATCGTGCGCGGCGAAACCTCAACCGCCCGACCATCGGTGGCCACGAGATCGCAGATCACCAGCGCCGTTTTGGGCACCCACGGCAGGATCCGGACCGTCGACCAATCGGCCACCGCGACCATGTCGCCGTAACCGAGATCGAAACTCGAGAACCGGAATCCGGTCTGCGGCTGATTGTCGATGTCGCAGGTGAGGAGGTAATCGCAGTTCTCGGTGCCGTGATCGGCCACGTGATCGACGAAGAACTGGCCGGCGGTGCGCTTGCCCACCAAGCGTCCGTAGCGATCGGGGAACCCCATCACGACCGACTCGATTTCACCACTGGCGATCTTGGAAAACAACTGATCGCGGGTGACCACGGCTCGCTTCAGCATGGTCGCACCCTACCGAGGGCGCGCGGGACTACTTCTTGGCCGCGGCTTTCTTGGCCGGAGCCTTCTTCTCGGCAGGCTTCTTCTCCGGAGCCTTCTTTTCGGCGGCCTTCTTCGCGGCCGGCTTCTTCTCGGCCGGTTTGGCGGCCGGGACCTTCTTCTCCGCCGGCTTCTTCTCGGCGGGCTTCTTCTCGGCCACCGGTGCCGGCGCGGCTTCCTTGGCCGGAGCCTTCTTCTCGGTTTCCTTCTTGGCGGCCGTCTTGACCTTCAGGACACCCTTGGCCAACGCGTCGTCGAGATAACTCTCGGCGTCTTCGGTCGAGACCTTGAGGGCCGGTGCGATCTCGGAGATCAGGTTCACGCGCGCCCGCTCGTACATGGTGCGTTCGGCGGCCGACAACGACGCGTCGCGGTTACGCGCGGCGAGATTGCGCACGACTTCGGCAACTTGGTACACGTCGCCGCTCTTCAACTTCTCCTGGTGGTTCTTGAAGCGACGACTCCAGTTGGACGGAACGCGCGGGTCGGCCTTGGCCAGCACGGCCACGAGGTCGGCGAGTTCGTCGGGCGAAACCGGCGGACGAACACCGACGTCGTCGACCTTGGCCATCGGCACCCGCAACGTCATCTCACCGATGACCGTGCTCAAGATGAGGTACTCGATGAGTTTTCCGCTTCCGAACGGGTCTTCCTTACGGGTCGCCACCACCTTGCACGCACCGTGCTGGGGATAGATGACCGTGTCACCCTTCTTGAACTTCACTCGAACCTCACTCGTTCACGCCGACCGGGGGCCTCGGCGCAGGCAGGGAACGAATTGTAGGCGATGGGTGGGAACTTCGGCGCCCTCGGCACGAATCGAACGTGCGCGCTACGGATTAGAAGGCCGTTGCTCTATCCAACTGAGCTACGAGGGCTGGTGCATTCAGGCTACGAACTGCCCGACGGAGGAGGTCGGAAAGTTCTGGAGAAAGGGTATCCGCCCCTGTCGATGGCCGGTGGGGGTGCTCGATTCCGTTCGACGGAACCCGGGCATCACCACTTCGTCAGGAGAGCGGCGTTCCCGCGAAACAGCCGATGAAGTAGGGGAACTCGTACGTCGCCGAGTAGTGGTACATCTCGACCGTCGACCCGTCGAGGGTGATCAGCGACGTTCGGCCATGGCACTCGTCGAGGTCGGCATTCGTCGGCAGATTTCCGCTCGCATCACGTTCGACGACGATCGGGAAACCGTCGAACGCGAAACCGACCACCGTCGACGGCTCGGTCGCGGCTTCGAGGATGCATGAGGGGATCGCGTGATAGTGGTACACGCTCGCCTGCTGCGGATGACCGTCGCACTGGTCCTGGGTTTCGTACGCCACTGCATCTCGATTGCTCTCGTCGAGCGGCGCGTACAAGGCGACACCGTTCTTCAGCACGCCGACACTCCCCTTGCCGAGGCAGGTCGGCGCGGAACTGCGAGTCGGGCTCGCCGGCAGCGAGATCGTGACGTCGTGGGTGGCGATCGAGTTGGGGTTGCGATCGAATGCGTACGCCGGGTCGTCGGTCGCTATGGGAAACACCCCGGTGACCTCACCGACCGGCACGCCGTTGCTGGCGATCACCCGACGGTCGCCGTCGATCACCTCGGAGTACGAGGCCATCGGCCACGACACCTCACCACTGACCGCGATCTTGCGTGTGAGATCCCAGGTTCCCTCGGCTTCGTGCAGCCACGGACCCGCCGCGCGTGCTCCACCACCGTTCGGATTCCCGGCGTCGCAGGCGAACAAACCACCCACCCGCGCATCGGTGAGCGACACCAGCGACGTGCCGATCGGGAGCCGCGTGATGTCGGTCGGTGGGCCGACCCAGACGTTCATGCTCGATTCGGCCGAGATCACCGACGAGGCCGGCGTGGTGCTCGGCTCCGTCGCTTCGGCCACGGTTGTTTCGGTCACGGTCGTTTCGGTCACGGTCGACGGCGAACCACTCGAGCAACCCGACGCGACGAGGAGTCCACCGGCAACAGCAACCGCGAGATGACGAACGTTCATGAGCGAGTCACGCCAGGTTTCTTCGCAGGAGGTCGAGCGCCGAGATCACCGACATCTGGCGCATTTGGTCACGTTGTCCCGGCATACGGAAAGAAGTGGCCGTGGTTGCAGCCCCCGGCAGTGCGAGCCCGACCCACAACGTGCCCACGGGTTGACCGTCCTGCTCGGTCGGTCCGGCGACACCGGTCAATGAGAGTCCGACGTCGGCGCCGAGAACACGACGAGCCCCATCGGCCATGGCGATGGCCGCTCGTTCCGACACCACCGGACCCTCGGGGACTCCGAGCACGTCGAACTTCACGTCACTCGCGTACGACACGATCGATCCCCGCAACGACTCACTCGCACCCGGAATCGCCGTGAGCCGTCCGGCCACGAGACCGCCGGTCACCGATTCGGCGAGTCCGAGTGACCAGCCCTTCGTGCGGAGCCGGTCGAGAACCGCCGATTCCATGGTGTCGGTGTCGTAACCGAACACGAAATCACCCACGTGTTCCTCGACCTTGGCCTGCCACGTGGCGATGAGCTCTCGGGCCGCGGCTTCGGTCGGACCCTTGGCGGTGAGACGGACCTTCAATCCCTCCCAGCCACTGGCGAGGAAGGCGAGCGTCGGATTGCCGGCCGATTCGAGTTCGGCGATCACGCCGTCGAGGCGTTCGTTGAGCCCGCTCTCGCTCTCACCCCACGTGCGGATCACCCGACTCACGATCACGCTGGTGTCACCACCACGCCGCCGCAGGTCGGGCAGGATCACGCGCTCGACCATGTCGTGCATCTCGTGCGGAACACCCGGCACGGCGTACACGACCTTGTCGCCCACCGGACACACGAGCCCGGGCGCGGTGCCACGGGTCTGACGAATCGGTTCGGCCCCACGGGGCACCATCGCCTGCTGGAGGTTGTTGTCGGGCATCCGCCGACCGCGCGACTCGAAGATCTGACGGATCACGTCGGCCAAGTCGTCGTGCATCTCGAGCGGCACGCCCATCACCTCGGCGATGGCCTCACGCGTGAGGTCGTCGTGGGTCGGACCGAGCCCGCCGCACATGATCACCGCATCGGCATCGCGCAGCGCGGCGCGCAGCACGTCGACGATGCGCTTCTGGTTGTCGCCGACCTTGTACTGGATCAGCGAATCGATGCCGTTGGCCGCGAGCTGCTCGCCCATCCACGACGAGTTGGTGTCGACGATCTGACCGAGGAGAAGCTCGGTGCCGACCGCCACCACCGCGCAGCGCACGTCAGCCCACCCGGGCCCGCTGGGCGCGCCAGAGGTACTGCGCGGCGCTCACCGTGGTCAACACGACCGACAACCACAGGAGCGACTGCCAGAGCCATTCGGCGTGATCGGAGATGAACGGGAACACGGCGAAGCCGACACTCAGTTGCTGGAAGAGGGTCTTGAACTTGGCCAGCCGACTGGCCGGCATGCTCACGCCCTTGGCGCCGACCACCACTCGATACATGCTGATCGCCACTTCCCGAGCCGCGATGATCAGGACCGGAACGATCCAGAAGATGTCGCGATTGACGAGCGTGAACATCGCACTGAGTACCAGGATCTTGTCGGCCAGCGGGTCGAGGAAAGCCCCGGCGCGCGTGGTGCCGTGCCGACGGGCCAGGTAACCGTCGAAACTGTCGCTCACGCACAGCACGAACCAGATGGCCAGCGCGACCCACGAACCACTGCGGGTGTCGGGCATGACGACGAAGGCCAAGGGCGCGCACAGGATCCGGCCGACGGTGACGGCATTGGCCCACGTGGCGATGGCGTTCGGATCGACCGGCATCAGACGGCCTCCGCCACGAGATCGGGGCCGAGCGCAGCCGTCACCCGCACTTCGTGGAACTCGCGCACCGCCAGATCATGCGGCACTTCAACGATGCCGTCGATCTCGGGCGCCTCACGATGGCTGCGGGCCACACCTTCTTCGTCGACGAGGACGTTCAGCGTGGTGCCGATGAGATCGTCGCGGCGACGGGCGGTGATGGCGTCCTGCATCTCGGTGAGTTCGGCCAACCGTTCGCGCACGAGCGATTCGGGCACGTGTTGGTCGAGTTCGTGGGCGTAGGTGCCTTCCTCATCGGAATAGGCGAAGAATCCGCACCAGTCGAGTTGCGCACGTTCCACGAACGACAGCAGCTGATCGTGATCCTCCTCGGTCTCTCCCGGGTAACCGACGATGAAGTTGCTACGGAAGGCCGCAGTGGGTTCGCGCCGACGGATGTCGTCGATCCGGTTCAGGAATCGTTCACCATCGCCCCACCGACGCATACGCCGCAACAGCGACTTGCTCACGTGTTGGAGCGACAGGTCGAAGTACGGAACGCCGGTGCGACAGATCGCGTCGATCAGATCGTCGGAGAGATCACTCGGGTACAGATAGAGCAGCCGAGTGCGATCGACCCGCGCCGCGACGTCGTCAACGAGGGCCACGATGGAGCCGGCGCCGAGTTCTTCGGGTCGGTCCTTGCCGTAACTCGCGAGGTCCTGGGCCACCAGCACGATTTCCCGGGCTTCGAGTTGCTCGACCTCGTCCAGGATCGCCGCCACGTCACGGCTTCGTTGCGGACCACGAAACGACGGGATGGCGCAGAATCCGCACGTCCGGTCGCACCCTTCGGCGATCTTCACGTAGGCCCACGGTGACGTCGAACGCGGTCGCGGCAGATTGAGCAGATCGAGGCTGGGCAACGGAGTGGACGAGACCGGGATCATCTTGCGCGCGGCCGGGGCCACCGGCACCCCGAATCCGGCCACCAGATCGACTTCGGGTAGCGCGGTCGCGAGTTCGTCGCCGTAACGCTCGGCCATGCAGCCGGTCACGACGAGTTGCGATCCGGTCGCGCGGCGTTCGTCGAGGGCGAGGATCGTGTCGATCGATTCGCGTCGGGCGTCCTCGATGAACGCACACGTGTTGACCACCACGAGGTCGGCATCCTCGGCTTCGTCGACCGGCAACATGCCGTCGGCCAGCAGGGTGCCGATCAATTTGTCGGAGTCGACCTGGTTCTTCGGACAGCCGAGCGTCTCGACGTAGAAGCGCTTGCCCCCGGAACTCACCTCGTGGATGCTACCGGTGCGGCGTCGAGCGGTCCGGCTACGCGGAGTACGCCAGACGCAGACCCGGATACGCCCAGTTCATCTTCACCAGTCGACCGGTGCCCGACAGCGTGATCCACGCGGTCGAACTTCCGTCGGCCGCGAAGCAGATGTTGGTGGTGAGGAGATCACCGGTGGCCACGTGGTGCAGGACTTCACCCGAGGGCGCGATCACGGTGACGCCTCCGTTGACGAGCGTCGCCACGCACACGTTGCCCGCCCCGTCGACACCGAGCGAGTCGAAGAGTTGCAGTCCGGGCAGACCACAGAGCAGTGAACTCGTGTCGCCGGGCGCGGTCGGTGTGAGTTCACCCGGCGCGACGATGCCCCGCTGGAACACGCGACCGGTGTGGGTCTCGGCGTAGTAGAGCGTCTTGCCATCGGGTGACAATCCGATGCCGTTGGGACCTTCGGCCGGGAATGCGATCTCGGTGATCGACGATCCGTCGGCCTTGGCGTAATAGATGCCGGTGAGGTCGCTCGTGCGAGCCTCGTTGTCGCGGATTCCGTGATCGGTGAAATAGAAACCACCGTTGGTGTCGAACACGATGTCGTTCGGCGCGCGCAACGCTCGGCCGTCGCAGTGCGTGTACAGATCGGTCACCGATCCGGTGGCCAGATCGACGCGCTGAATACGCCCGCCGATGTACTTCGACTTGTCGTACGGCCCGGGGAAGCACAGCCCGCCGAAATCGATCTCGGTGAAGCATCCACCGTTGTTGCAGAGGTACAGAGCGCCATCGGGTCCGATGGCGGCACCGTTGGGGCCACCCTCGATCTCGGCGACCGTTTCCTTACGACCGTCCGGGAACACGCGCGTGATGCGCGGTCCGAACATCTCCACCAGAACGACACTGCCGTCGTTCATGGCGATCGGGCCTTCGGGGAACTTCAGCCCCGAGGCGACTTCGACGATTTCCCCCATTGATCCCATGGCGAGATCATGCCATGCCGAATCGGGGTGCCATCACTCCGACTTGTCGAGGTCCTCGACGGTCCAGAGCACCTCACGCGCCTTGCTGCCCGTGCTTGGGCCGACGACTCCGCGCTCTTCGAGGATGTCCATGATGCGGCCGGCGCGGGCGAAGCCGACCTTCAGCTTGCGCTGGAGCATGGACGTGGATCCGAGTTGGCTCCGCACCACGAGTTCGATGGCCTGACGAACCATCGATTCGTCGTCCCCGTCGTCACCTCCGTAGCTGTCGGTGATGCCCAGACCGGCCGGGCTGCCGGCCGCCGGTTCGTCACCTTCCACGCCTTGCACGTACGTGACCTCGGGGGCCTGCTTGCGCCAATGGGCCACGACCTTGCGCACTTCTTCCTCGGTGACCCAACAGCCCTGGATTCGTTGGGCGACCGACGAGTTACCCGGGAGAAGGAGCATGTCGCCGCGACCCACCAACTTCTCGGCGCCGATCTGGTCGAGGATCACGCGACTGTCCATCTGACTCGACACCGCGAACGCCATGCGCGCCGGGATGTTGGCCTTGATGACGCCCGTGATCACGTTCACCGAAGGTCGCTGAGTGGCGATGATCAGGTGGATGCCGACCGCACGAGCCTTCTGTGCGATGCGCGTGATGCTCTCCTCCACGTCGCGCGCGGCGACCATCATGAGGTCGTTCAATTCGTCGACGATCACGACGATGTACTTCATGCGTTCGAACTCGCGATCGCTACCGACCTCGGCTTCGAGTTCGCCCCGATCGAAGGCCGCGTTGTAGCCGGTGATGTCGCGGTAACCCATCTCGTAGAGGAGGTCGTAGCGCTTCTCCATCTCACGCACCGCCCAGGCGAGGGCGTTGGCCGCTTTCTTCGGGTTGTTCACGGGTTGGGTCAACAAATGCGGCAGGCGGTTGTACTGACCCATCTCGACCTGCTTCGGGTCGACGAGGATCAGCCGCACCTGATCGGGAGTCGTACGCATGAGAAGCGACGTGATGATGCAGTTGATTCCGCTCGACTTGCCGGCACCGGTGGCGCCGGCGATCAAGAGGTGCGGTGTGGTGGAGAGATTGAGGAACACCGAACGGCCCGAGATGTCCTTGCCGATGGCGACATCGAGGGGATGGGTGGCCGCCTTGGCCTCGGCCGAAGCCATGAGGTCGCCGAGGGCCACGAGCTGCCGCGAACTGTTGGGGACCTCGATACCGATCGCCGAGCGCCCGGGAATCGGGGCGAGGATGCGCACG
>Ga0255081_1000193_pt1 | contig 15126 bp, 10 predicted proteins | sample Colum_Colum_RepA_FD_188456 | JGI IMG/M metagenome (GOLD analysis project Ga0255081, IMG submission 188456) | Freshwater microbial communities from Columbia River, Oregon, United States - Colum_Colum_RepA_8h | ecosystem: Environmental > Aquatic > Freshwater > River | place: USA: Oregon... | reverse complement strand
AAGACCATCAAGTTACGCGATGGGATTGTGCATTTTGCGGATTTGGCAGTGCTGCCTCAGTTAAAAACGGATATCCGCAACTTGAACGGCTCTTTGTTGGGGGTCAGCAATGTCCCTGGGCGTTTTTCTTCTATAGCCTTAGATGGTTTAATTCCTGACCGTGGTAGTTTTAGTGCTAAAGGCCAAGCTTCCTTTGATGATCCCCGCCGCAATCATGATGTGGTCTTTGAGTTCAAAAACATATCCTTGAAAACTGCCAATCCTTATTTTATGAAATACGCAGGCTATGCGATTAATGGTGGTCGACTAGATCTTTTGCTGAACTATAAAGCGAAGGATGCGGAGTTGGTAGGTCAAAATCGTTTCGTGATTAAAGATATTGAGCTGGGGGACGAGGTCGCTAATTTTCAGGGTAAGCGTTTGCCACTTCGTTTTGCTATTGCCTTACTAGAAGATTCTGATAATGTGATTGATATTTCTTTGGGGATTAAGGGTAATGTCGATTCTCCTGAGTTTTCGGCCACTGGATTGGTTTGGCAAGCTATTCGAACCGTTCTAGCAAATATTGTTACTGCACCGTTTAGGGCATTAGCATCATTATTGGGCTTGCAAAGTGATACCCCGATTCATTCAGTTCTTGGGGAGAACTCCTTTTTACCTGTTGACCAAGAAAAGCTGGATAAATTATCGGGTGCATTAGTTAAGCGCCCCCACGCTACGATAGAGTTATTTGGTGTTTACGATGCCAATGCAGACAAAATGGCATTAGCACGAGCGCGTGCTGACCGTGCTATTTTGAATGCGGCAGGCTTTAAGCTTAGTCCGAGTGAGCCCTTGCCGACCCCAAGTCTTTCAGATCCTCGAATTCAGTCTGGGCTTAAATCAGCCTATGGCCAACAAGTAGGCAGAATAAAACTAGCTCAGCGCTTATTTTCTTTACCTGATAACGAAGCACGTTATCAACAATTACGGAATGAAATGATTCAAAGTTACAGTATTGGCGAAGCGGAGCTTAAACAGTTGGCCACCGCACGCGCCAATCGAGCCAAAGAGTTAATGTTGCTTAATCAGCCCAATATAGCGGAGCGAATTATCATAGGACCACCCAAAGAGGTGACTGCCGAACAGGATGGCATACCCCTTGGGGTCTCCTTGGGCAGCAAAAAATAAATAGTAAAGTCATTCCATTTTTGAATTAATTAACCCCGCCTCTTTTATTGCTGCTTGCACGATTGTGTTTGTGGCTTATTTTATATTTGGGGTATCTGGGTTTGGCTCCTCCATCATTGCGGTACCTATTCTGGTTCTATTTTTTCCCTTGCAAATTGTTGTGCCCTTAATGGTGGTCTTGGATCTCTGTGCGGCTTTTTATTTGGGAGGGAAATCCTACCGTGAAGCCGATAAAAAAGAACTAACTTGGCTGTTTCCATTTACCTTGGTGGGAATGGTGATCGGCATCACCTTACTCTTAAATGCTCCACAAAAGCCCTTATTGGTTTTATTGGGAGTGTTTGCTGCAGGTAATGGAATCCGCGTTTTAACCCGTTCTCAATCCACGCCGATCCTTATTATTAGTCGCTATTGGGCGATACCATTTGGTGTAGCAGGTGGAGTATTTACAGCTCTTTATGCCACGGGCGGTGCAATCTATGCATCCTACTTATCAATGCGACTTGATCAACCAACGCGCATGCGCGCTACGATGGCCTTGGCTGTTTTCGTACTGGTATTTATGCGTTTGATATTTATGCTCTTTTCGGGCCTGATTCTTTATATGCCTTTATTTATGCTGGGACTAGCTTTAATACCCTGCATGATTGCTGGTCTGTGGCTTGGATCAAAAGCACATCGCAATCTCAGTATGCATCGTATGCAGCAAGCTTACGGTCTTATTTTGCTGTTTGCGGGCTCAGTACTTTTATTAAAGCAAGTCATTTAGGTGCTAGACTAAAAACATCATGTGACAAATTTTCCTAAAAAGTATGACATCTTTTTTACTATATTTTGTAGTGCTTACGTAACCATTTAGACGGTAGATCAACAAGATTGCTCCTCGATGGGATTCTGGATTGAAATACCAGACTATGAGACTTGCTTTAAAGCCCGTTTTTGAGAGTGGGTAATAGTCACAGCAAAAGCAATACTTTCATGCTCAGCTCAAAATAGGACTATGTTTAGTCTGTTCGATGAGGTGATTGTTTAGGGTTAACCCTGATTCTGTTGAACTTGAGCCATATCAATTACATTAAAACCGGAATAAATTAAATTAGTTGCTGTGACTAACGGATCTGGTTTTGGCACTTTGGCCCATGAAATAGTTTGATTGAGAGATAGATAGCACATGAATCATCCAAAACCCTCTGGTGAGATTAAGGCAGTTGCTATTGCAACGGCGGATGATCTTCGTGCGCGCATTAAACAGAAAAGTAAGTTAAAGGGCCGCCAAGCAGATGACACTGCTATGGAGGCAGTCAAAACATTACTTGGTGATGGCCCTTATCGGCGCGATCTATTAATTGAAAACCTTCATCTTTTGAATGATGAGTACCGCGCTTTACATGACCATCATTTAGTGGCCCTTGCCAAGCTGATGAACTTGCCCATGGCAGAGGTTTATGAAGTCGCAACTTTTTATCACCACTTTGAAATAGTGCGCGGCAATGATCTTGTAGCCGAGATCACCGTACGTGTTTGTGATGGGCTCTCATGTGAGCTTGCTGGTGCAAAAAATTTATTGGAGCGTTTGCCAGCGATCTTAGGTAATTCCCAAGTGAAGGTGATTGCAGCTCCCTGCGTCGGGCGTTGTGAGCAGGCCCCTGTCGTAGTAGTGCACCAATATCCGGTCCTATTTGCCAATGTTGAGAAGGTATCCAATGCGATTAAAAATCAACAAACGAAGCACCCAAGAGCAAAAGATGATGCACAGTTCGAGCCTGCTGATTTTGTACAAAAGGGTGTCAGTCCTGAGCAAAAAGTAAATGTGGTCTCACCAGCCTATGTGGGCTATGAGGCATATCGTGCCAAAGGCGGTTATGCATTAGCCACCAGTTTGGCCAATCGTCAGCAAGATCCAGAGACCGTTATCAAGGCGATGGAAGATTCTGGTTTGCGTGGTCTCGGTGGCGCAGGGTTCCCAGCAGGTCGTAAATGGCGCATTGTCAGAGATCAAACTGCTCCCAAGCTGATGGCAGTCAATATAGACGAGGGTGAGCCTGGAACATTTAAAGATCGTACTTATTTAGAACGAGATCCACATCGTTTCTTAGAAGGCATGTTGGTGGCTGCCCAAGTGGTTGGTATTGATGCTTGTTATATCTACTTGCGCGATGAGTATCATGGTTGTCGCGAACTACTAGAGCATGAGATTGCGAAACTGCAGGCAAACCCACCTTGCAAATTACCGTTGATTGAGTTGCGTCGCGGTGCTGGTGCCTACATCTGTGGCGAAGAGTCGGCGATGATTGAGAGTATTGAGGGTAAGCGCGGCGAGCCCAGAATGCGCCCCCCCTATATTGCCCAAGTTGGACTCTTTGGGCGCCCAACTCTAGAACATAATTTTGAGACCCTCTATTGGGTCCGCGATATTGTGCAGCGTGGACCTCAGTGGTTTAGCACCTTCGGTCGTCATGATCGTAAAGGCCTGCGAAGTTTTAGCGTGAGCGGGCGCGTGAAGTCACCCGGCGTTAAATTAGCACCTGCCGGTATTACGATTCAGGAGCTAATCGATGAGTACTGTGGCGGCATGCAAGCTGGCCATAGTTTTTATGGTTATTTGCCTGGCGGTGCATCGGGCGGTATTTTGCCGGCTTCCATGAATACAATTCCATTAGACTTTGATACCTTACAACCGTATGGTTGTTTTATTGGATCAGCTGCTGTGGTGGTGTTTAGTGATCACGATAAAGCGCGCGATGCGGCGCTTAATGTAATGCGCTTCTTTGAGCATGAGAGTTGTGGGCAGTGCACCCCATGCCGGGTTGGAACCAGCAAGGCTGCTCAGTTGATGCAAGTACCCAAATGGGATCAGTCAACCCTAGAAGATTTATCAACCGTTATGGTCGATGCTTCTATTTGCGGCTTAGGTCAAGCTGCACCCAATCCAATACGCTGTGTTACAAAATACTTCCCACAAGAGATTGCTTAGATGAACGCCCCAGTTAATCCAAACGAACTAGAACTCCAAACCGTCGAGTTCAAGCTCGATGGTAAAGCAATCGTGGCCTACGAGGGCGAAACTATTCTGAAAGCTGCTAAACGTCACGGCGTTGATATTCCTCATCTTTGTTTCAAAGACGGCTATCGCCCTGACGGTAATTGCCGAGCCTGTGTAGTCGAGATTAATGGCGAGCGTACCTTAGCGCCGAGTTGCTGCCGATCAGCGACTGCTGGTATGGAAGTCAAGGCGAATAGCGAGCGTGCTTTAAAGAGTCAAAAATTAGTACTCGAGATGTTGCTGTCGGATATGCCTGATGAAGGGTATAAGTGGGTGGGTGACAGCGATGCAGAGCGTCAGCAACACCAACACGGTGAGCTAAGTGAGTGGGCTAGTCGCCTTGACGTGCAGGTTCGTCCAGAGTTGAAAGCCTTACGTCGCCATCAACCTCAAGCAGATTTATCGCATCCAGCCATGGCGGTGAACTTAGACGCCTGTATTCAATGTAATCGCTGTGTACGCGCTTGCCGCGAAGAGCAGGTCAACGATGTGATTGGCTATGCCATGCGCGGAGCTCATAGCGAAATCGTATTTGATCTCAGTGACCCCATGGGTTTAAGTACCTGTGTAGCGTGCGGCGAGTGTGTGCAGGCTTGCCCGACTGGCGCCTTAATGCCAAAAACCCATATGGGCTCACAAGCAGTCGATCGTAAAGTCGATTCAGTGTGCCCATTCTGTGGCGTGGGTTGCCAAATCACCTATAACGTTAAGGATGAACAGATTGTGAGCGTGGATGGTCGTGATGGTCCAGCGAACCACAGCCGTTTATGCGTAAAAGGTCGCTTTGGCTTTGACTACGTCCACAACCCTCAGCGCCTAACGAAACCATTGATTCGTAAACCTGGCATCAAGAAAGACGAAGGCTCGATTGAGGCGGCTGGTAAAAATCCCAATGATTGGAAAGAAGTCTTCCGAGAAGCCAGCTGGGAAGAGGCGCTAGATTTAGCGGCTGGCAAGTTAAAAGGTTTGCGTGATCAATATGGCAAAAAATCCTTGGCAGGTTTTGGTTCGGCTAAGGGAAGTAACGAAGAGGCATATTTATTCCAAAAACTAGTACGTACTGGGTTTGGTAGTAATAACGTTGATCACTGCACACGTTTATGTCATGCATCAAGTGTGGCTGCGTTACTCGAGGGCGTTGGTTCTGGAGCAGTTAGTAATCAGGTCAATGATATTGAACACTCCGGTCTGATTATGGTGATTGGCTCAAACCCAACTGCCAACCATCCGGTTGCAGCAACTTGGATGAAAAACGCTGCTAAGAACGGTACCAAAATCGTGTTAGCAGACCCACGCATTACCGATATTGGTAAGTATGCTTGGCGAACTTTGCAGTTTAAGCCTGATACCGATGTGGCGATGCTCAATGCCATGATTTACACAGTCATCGAAGAAGGATTGTGTGATCAGGAGTTTGTTAAGAACCGCGCCTCTAATTTTGAGGCTCTCAAAGAAAACATTAAAGGATATAGCCCTGAAGCTATGGCGCCGATTTGTGGCATTCCTGCCGAACGCTTGCGTGAAGTGGCGCGGGAGTTTGCTAAATCCAAAGCCTCGATGATCCTGTGGGGTATGGGCGTGAGTCAACACGTGCATGGAACTGATAATGCTCGCTGCTTAATTGCTCTAGTAAGTATTACTGGGCAAATTGGTAAACCAGGCTCTGGGCTACATCCATTGCGTGGACAAAATAATGTGCAGGGCGCAAGTGATGCTGGCTTGATTCCGATGATGTTCCCCAACTATCAGCGTGTGGATAATCCAGACGCGCACGATTGGTTTGAGAAGTTCTGGAATACGCCGCTAGATAAAAAGCCTGGCTATACGGTTGTGGAGATCATGCATAAGATCACAGCACCTGATTCTGATCCAGATAAGGTGCGGGGGATGTACATCATGGGTGAGAACCCAGCCATGAGCGACCCTGACCTCAATCATGCTCGCCATGCACTGGTATCCCTCGATCATTTGGTTGTACAAGATATTTTCATGACCGAGACCGCCTGGTTAGCTGATGTCATATTGCCTGCTAGTGCCTGGCCTGAGAAGACCGGTACGGTAACCAATACAGACCGCATGGTGCAGTTGGGTAAGCGCGCCCTTAGTCCCCCTGGCGATGCCAAACCGGACCTATGGATTATTCAAGAGTTGGCAAAACGAATTGACTTGCAGTGGGGCTATCAAGGCGAAGAGTGCGGAGTTGCAGAGATCTATGATGAGATGCGCCGTGCTATGCATGCCGCCATTCAGGGGATTACGTGGGAGCGTTTACAGCGTGAGTCTTCGGTAACCTATCCCTGCTTAAGTGAAGACGATCCAGGTCAGCCAATCGTTTTTGATCAATCATTCCCTACAAAGGATGGTAGGGTAAAGCTAGTTCCTGCCGATATTATTCCGGCGAATGAGCGGCCCGATGAGACCTTCCCTTATGTATTAATTACTGGGCGTCAGCTTGAGCATTGGCATACCGGCAGCATGACTCGACGCGCTAGTGTTCTGGATGCGATTGAGCCAATGGCCACGGCGTCAATGTGCGGAGCGGATATGACCCAACTCGCGCTTAAATCGGGTGATGTTATTACTATTCGGTCACGGCGTGGAGAGGTGGTGATTCATGTACGGCGTGATGATGGCACTCCAGCAGGAGCAATCTTTATGCCATTTGCGTATTACGAGGCAGCAGCTAACTTAATGACCAATCCTGCATTAGATCCGTTTGGCAAGATTCCGGAGTTTAAGTACTGTGCGGTTGCGGTTACTAAAGGCGGTAAACCTGCTCAATTCATTGGTTACGAGCTCTTAGTAAACGATGCTATGCTCATTCGATGAGTACAGAGCATGACCAAAATCATCCTGTTTTAATTATCGGAGCCGGTTTAGCCGGCCTAACAGTCGCCCTGCATATTGCGGATCGTCAGCCCGTTATTTTGATGGCCAAACGCCGTTTAAATGAAGCCGCTACTGCGTGGGCTCAAGGCGGTATCGTCGGCGTATTGGACCAAGACGATAGTATTGATTCTCATGTTGCGGATACCGTTACAGCGGGGGCAGGATTAGTAGTGGAGTCTGTTTCTCGCTATGTAGCCGAGAACAGTGCTGAAGCAATTCATTGGTTAGTGGATCAAGGGGTGCCATTTACTCCCGATGTCTCTGGCCCCAAGGGCTTGCACCTAACGCGTGAGGGTGGGCATACGCATCGACGTATTGCACATGCGGCCGATGCAACCGGTAAAGCTATCCATGATGTTCTATTGGATAAAGCGCAAGCCCATCCCAATATCAAGATCTTAGAGAACTGGATTGCGCTGGATCTCATTACGAATAAACATTTACAAACCGTCACTAAATATAAATCAAATCGCTGCTACGGTGCCTATGCACTTAATATAGAAAACAATCGTGTTGAGACTATCTTGGCCAAATCCGTCGTCTTGGCTACCGGGGGTTTGGGGAAGGTCTATCGCTATACCAGTAATCCTGATACGGCGACCGGAGACGGTATTGCGATGGCCTGGCGCGCCGGCTGTCGGATTGGCAATATGGAGTTTATTCAGTTTCATCCAACGTGTTTGTATCACCCCAGTGACCGAACCTTTTTAATTACCGAGGCAATTCGTGGCGAGGGCGGCTTATTGAAGCTTCCCAATGGAGAGTCTTTTATGTCGGAGCACGATGAGCGTAAGGAGTTAGCTCCACGGGATATTGTGGCCCGCGCCATAGACTTTGAAATGAAAAAACATGGTCTAGATTACGTCCATTTGGATGCAACTCATTTGGGTGAAGTCTTTATTAAAGAACACTTCCCCATGATTTATTCCCGCTGCTTGTCGTTGGGGATCGATATTACAAAAGAGCCAATTCCTGTAGTGCCAGCGGCACATTACACCTGTGGTGGCGTTGTTACAGATCTTAAGGGTAGAACAGACCTAACGGGACTGTATGCAGTGGGTGAGGCGACCTATACGGGACTTCACGGAGCAAATCGTCTAGCCTCCAACTCCTTGTTGGAGTGTGTCGTGATTGGTAAGGCAGCTGCTCAGGATATTGCCAATCAGGCCAATATTGATTTGCCTGCTATTAAACTTTGGGATGAGAGTAAGGTGGAGGATGCCGATGAGCAGGTAGTCATTGCCCACAACTGGGATGAGTTACGCTCGCTGATGTGGAACTATGTTGGCATAGTACGGACCACTCGCAGGCTGGAGCGGGCCTTACACCGTATTGAGCTCCTGCGTACCGAAGTTCAGGATTACTACGCTAACTTTAGAGTAACACGCGATTTGATTGAGTTACGCAATCTTCTAGAATGTGCAGAGCTCATAGTGCGCTCTGCGCTAATGCGTAAAGAGAGTCGGGGTTTGCATTACAGTCGCGATTACCCAAAAACCTGGCCAGTTTCGTATCCCACAATTCTGACTCCGATTCAAGCCCAAAAAACTTAAGTTAATGAGTCGATGCGCATCGAGTAATCGATCGCTTCAATATCTTTTGTTAGCTTACCAATGGAAATGCGGTCGACTCCGGTAGCCGCAATTGCTTGTAATTGGTCCAGCGTAATCCCTCCAGAAGCCTCAATGAACGCTCGACCGGCATTGATTTTGACCGCCTCGCGCATTTGATCCAAGGTAAAGTTATCAATCAAAATACTTTTTGCTCCAGCAGAGAGAGCTTCCTGTAACTCTGTAATATTTTCTACTTCGATCTGAACATCAACTCCGGACTGAAGAGCATCGGCAGCTTTTAAAGCAGCTGTGATATTGCCTGCAGCAGCAATGTGATTCTCTTTAATCAGAATTCCATCCCAAAGTGCCATTCGTTGATTTTTACCATTCCCAACTCGGACTGCATACTTTTGCGCTTGGCGAAGACCGGGGAGTGTTTTTCGGGTATCTAATAGTGCACATCCATTTGGATTCGGGCTTACTCCAGCGATCGCATCAACATGTTGACGCGTAATGGTGGCTGTATAAGATAAGGTTTGCAGGAAATTCATCGCGGGGCGCTCGGCACTGAGCAATGCGCGGGCATTCGCATCAATTTCGCAAACCGTCGTATTGGCTTGCATCCAATCGCCTTCCTGGAACTTCCATTGAATCCGAGCTTGCGGATCTAGTTGATGAACTATCGCCTCAAACCAAGCAACACCGCATAAGACAGCCTCTTGGCGAACGATTAATTTAGCATGGCCTTGCCGATCTTCTGGAACTAACTGAGCAGTCCAGTCTCCAGTACCAAGATCCTCTGTTAAAGCATCACGCACATTGCGAGTAATCGCTTGAGAAAGGGATTCGTTTTGCTCAAACATAAAGGGAAAAACTAAGCAGCACCAATATTTTTAATAAAGCCGTGCTGTGCTTTTGCCAAAAGCTCGGGGTGGGCACTGGTAAAGCTAAGCATTCGTTCAATGCACCCTAAGGCTTTTGTCCGTATAGTTTCTTCGATCAAAATCTCACCAGTTTGTTTTTCAAGGCAATCCAATATTCCGCGGAGCCCGTTCATGGCCATCCACGGGCAATTGGCACAACTTTTACACGTGGCACTTTCGCCAGCCGTGGGCGCAGCGATTAATTTTTTACCAGGGGCCAGTTGGCGCATCCGATGCAAAATACCCTGATCAGTAGCAACAATAAATTCATTTGCCTTACCATCAACTACGGCTTTAATCATGGCAGAGGTTGAGCCTACAACATCCGCTTGATCGACTACGTGTTGAGGAGACTCAGGATGAGCTAGGACCATAGCATTTGGATGCTTCTTACGCATCGCAGCTAACTCAGTGGCTTTGAACTCATCATGCACGATACAGGCCCCATTCCAGAGCAACATATCCGCTCCAGTTTGCTCCTGAATGTAACGACCTAAGTGACGATCTGGAGCCCACAAAATTTTATTACCTTGCTGATCTAAATGATGAACAATAGCAAGCGCGCACGAGCTGGTGACCATCCAGTCAGCTTGCGCTTTAACGGCTGCGCTGGTATTGGCGTAGACAACCGTTATGCGATCAGGGTGTGCTTCTCTAAATCGACGAAAGTCTTCAGCAGGGCAGCCTAGATCAAGAGAACAGGTCGCTTCTAAGTCTGGCATAAATACCCGCTTATCCGGACTCAGAATTTTTGCAGTTTCACCCATAAAACGGACACCAGCAACAATCAGGTTTTGGGCAGGATGCTTTTTGCCAAAGCGTGCCATCTCCAAAGAGTCAGAAACAAAGCCGCCAGTTTCATGCGCTAGATCTTGAATATCACCATCGACGTAATAATGCGCAACAATGGCCGCATTCTGGGAGCGAAGTAATTGCTTAATTCGACCAATCGTAGCTTCTTTCTCATCGAGCGAGAGAGGGGCAGGTGTTTTTGCCCATGCTTGAGCGATACAGGTTGTTCCAGAAGCATCTTGCTGTGGATAGTCAAAGAACGCACCTAGGTTTTTGTGGTTAATTACTTCAGTCATCCCGAAATCTTAACCTGCAATTGCTTTAGGGATAAAAATGTGACCCTATAGGGGATTTATATGAAACGCATCATGCTCTTGGCCAAACTTCATCGGGTAGTGGTGACTGAAGCCGATCTGCATTAAGAAGGATCCTGTGGGATTGATGAAGATCTGATGGATGCGGCTGATATGCGGGAATATGAAAAGATTGAGCTCTACAACATTAATAATGGCGAGCGTTTTTCAACCTACATCATCAAGGCAAAGCGTGGCTCTGGGGCAATTTCTTTAAATGGAGCAGCTACGCGTAAGGCGCACGTGGGCGATCATTTGATTATTTGCACTTATGGACCGATTGATGATGACCAATCACGGTTACATGCGCCAAAGATCATCTTGGTGGATGAGCGTAATCGCATCAAACAGGTTAAGAATAGTTAGATAGCTGGCTTACTGGCAGTCTAGAAGCCATGAAATAGCCGGTCGATTGCGGTAATAACTTTATTTTGCTCAGGCTTGAGGTTTGCAACTAATTTTTTCAAGATTCTTGCTGGAACAGCTGCCATCTTTGGAGTTTCTAATACGTATTCATTTCCAGCAATCGAAAATAGCGGCATTAAATCTTTAGGAAGTTTTTTTATTTCATAGGAGTTTGCGGCTCTTTAGGGGATAACAACCCTCGTTTCTAAATCGCTAAGAAGGTCTGCCTGTACATCCATTAAGAAAGGTGTGCTTAAGGCGTATTGACCTCCATTTTCATAGACATGAAACCTCGCCATTAGAACGATCTCCATTCGTCGAGCGGCAAACCTTCTTTCTCTACCATTTTGTTATAGACAGAAATAAAGCTCTGATTCTCACTTTGCCAACGGCGAGCTTTTTCCCGTTTAACCAAATCTGTCAAAAAGGCATCGCAGACCTTGGATATATTGATACCTAGGTGCTTTGCCTCATTAAGCACCTCAGTGCTTATTGTTAGGTTGATCGGTTTTTTCAATGGTAAGGGTCGAAGATATGGGGCAATGGTCATCCAATAATAATAAGGATTAATTACCCTTATAGTTTATGCGCATAGATTGGCATATTTAACAAAAAATATCAAGAAATCAATAAAGCTCGGTATTTAAACACTGCACTTAGAACGGTAGTTTGGCATCGGGCTTTACAGCCAATAGGGCTTTCTTAAATTCCCCCTGGATTCGCTGAATTGCTTCATCAGAATCTGCCTCAAAACGTAAGACCACAATCGGAGTGGTATTCGACGGTCTCGCTAAACCAAAGCCATCGGCATATTCCACCCGAACACCATCAATGGTATTGATGGACTGAGAACTTGGGAACTGCGGATTCGCTTTTATCTTATCAAGTAGGATGAAGGCCTCGCCTTCAGCGCAGGGTAGTTGTAGTTCAGGGGTACAAATTGCATTAGGTAAGGCATTTAGTACTTCGCTAGGGTTGGCCACTTTACTAAGGATCTCTAGTAGACGAGCGCCGGTATAAAGCCCATCATCAAAGCCAAACCATCGATCCTTAAAGAAGATATGCCCACTCATTTCTCCTGCTAGTGGTGCGCCAGTCTCCTTGAGCTTAGCCTTCACTAGAGAGTGACCTGTTTTCCACATCAGCGCTTGACCGCCGTGTTGCTCGATCCAAGGGGCTAGATTACGAGTGCACTTAACGTCATAAATAATTTGCCCATTGGGGTGGCGGGTTAGAACATCTTTGGCAAACAACATCATTTGTCGATCTGGGAAGATCACTTGGCCATCTTTGGTCACCACACCTAAACGATCTGCGTCCCCATCAAAGGCTAAGCCCAACTCATTATCTGTGCTAGCGAGATTGCGGATCAGGTCTTGCAGATTCTCAAGATGGGCTGGATCAGGATGATGATTGGGGAAATTGCCATCAACTTCACAAAAAAGTTCCTGAACATCACAGCCTAGTGCTCTGAATAGCTCTCCTGCAAAAGCGCCACCCACACCATTGCCGCAATCGACTGCAATCTTCATGGGTCTGGCAAGGCGAACATCACCCACAATGTATTTGAGGTACTGGGGGAAAATATTGAAGGTGGAGCGCTGACCAGTCCCCTGATGAAAATGCTCACGCTCAATTTGTTTGCGCAAACTCTGAATCTGCTCACCATAAATTGCCGACCCACCCAAAACCATTTTGAACCCGTTGTAGTTCGGGGGATTGTGACTACCCGTAATCATGATTCCGGATTTGGGCTGTATGCTATCTAAAGTTTGATTGGCAGCAAAGTAAACCATGGGGGTAGCTACCATCCCTAAATCAATCACATTGATACCCGTTGAGAGAAGGCCCTTGCTGAGAGCTTCGATGAGTTGAGGACCAGAGAGACGACCATCGCGCCCAACCACTACCTCGGTCTCATTAAGATCACGCATTTGACTACCAAATGCTTGACCAATGGCGTAAGCAATTTCAGGATTCAGGGTTTCATTAATAATCCCCCGAATATCGTAGGCCTTAAAGATGGATGCGGGTACTTGCATAATAATTATTGTTTTAGATAGTTAATGCGGGCAGAGGTTACAGAGTCAAAACCTTCATTATTTGATTGAGACCCCTTGAGCGCTTCTTCAATCGGCCGAGCCAAGACTTTGCCAAGCTCAACACCTGGCTGGTCGAATGGATTGAGATTCCACAGAGCCCCTAAACAAAATGTACGGTGTTCGTATAAGGCTAATAGAGCGCCGAGGTGGTATGCATCTAACTTTGGTAATGCAATTAGATTGCTTGGTCGCTTGCCGGCATAGCTCAAATTTGGATTGGAGGACTCTTTACCATGAGCAAGAGCTTGGGCCTGGGCTAAGCAATTGGCTAAGAGGGCATTGTGATGCTCCTTGGCCTCTGGTAATGAGCTCATCGCCTCCTTCACCACAATAAAATCTACCGGGATGATCTCGGGTCCTTGGTGAAGGAGTTGAAAGTAGGAATGCTGTGCATTGGTACCGGCACTTCCAAAAACGACGGGAGAGCTTGCTTTTAGGTTCTTGCCTTGTCTATCGGTACTCTTGCCATTACTTTCCATATCGAGTTGTTGTAGCCACAATGGGAGGAGTTCTAAAGCATGTGCATAGGGTACCACCGCATATGCCTTAGAGTGATGTTTAGTTTGTTGATGGTAAAGCGCAAGAGCAAGTAAAACGGGTAGATTGTGAGAGATTGGCGTGCTTGCAAAATGCTGATCCATCGTATTGGCACCGGATAAAAATTGTTTGAAGGTCTCAAAACCATACTGCAAAGCAATTGGAAGGCCAACCGCAGACCAGACCGAGAAGCGTCCGCCCACCCAATCCCAAAAAGGGAAAATATTCTCCTTTTGAATGCCAAATGATTCTGCTGCCTTGGTATTGCTGGTGATTGCAAATAAGGAGTTCTGAATTTGGGACGAGGTAAGATTTTTGGCTTTAAACCAATTGATGATGGTCTTTGCGTTCATCATAGTTTCAGAAGTACTAAAGGATTTAGAAACAATCAATACCTTAGTACTATTCGCTTGAGCACGTTCCAAAATATGGCTTAGTTCAGCACTATCGATATTGGCAGCAAAATGAATTCGCATGCCACGATTTGGTTTGTTCGCCGAGTGAGCTAAAGCCTGTACTGCTAGGCGTGGACCAAAATCAGAACCACCAATCCCAATATGAATTAAATCGGTCACACCGACCCATTTATTACATAAACCCTCCATGCGTTGCCAAACCTCAGCAATTGCTGGCATTACATCATTGCCCTTATAAAGCATTGGATTTTTATTTAGATCACGCAGGGTGGTATGCAGGGCAGGTCGGTGTTCTGAGGTATTCACCAGACCACCGGTCAATAACTCAGTAATCTGCCCTTTGAGACCTATTTGATCGGCTTTGGTAAATAGGCTAGCCCACTCTGGTTGACTAATTCCTTGATAAGCAAGATCAAGGGTAAGGCCGGCAGCTTGTAATGAACCAAAGACCGCTTTGGAGGGATTGGCGCTATCGCTTTGAGCAGACTTGGTAGACATAGGTAGATTTTATCAATAAGCCCTTAAAAAACCTATTTAAGGCTGAAGTGTTACGATTTTGTCTACATAAACAGCAGAACAATATGGAACGATTAGATTGTGTCGTAGTTGGGGCTGGCGTTGTCGGCTTAGCCATCGCCCGCGAGATGGCTTTGCAGGGTCATGAGACCATCTTGTTAGAGCGCGAGTCCTCATTTGGAACAATTAGCAGCGCTAGAAATAGCGAGGTAATCCATGCGGGTATTTACTACCCAAAAGACTCTCTGAAGGCCAAATTCTGTGTAGAGGGTAATCGCCTTTTATATGAGTATTGTCGCGACCATCAGGTAGGCACCCAACGTTACGGTAAATTAATTGTTGCCAGTGACCAAAAGCAGATCGATGCCCTAGAGGGTCTTTTCTATAAGGCGCAACTCAATCAGGCTCATGAGATCAGCATCATTTC
>Ga0255081_1000185_pt1 | contig 15324 bp, 15 predicted proteins | sample Colum_Colum_RepA_FD_188456 | JGI IMG/M metagenome (GOLD analysis project Ga0255081, IMG submission 188456) | Freshwater microbial communities from Columbia River, Oregon, United States - Colum_Colum_RepA_8h | ecosystem: Environmental > Aquatic > Freshwater > River | place: USA: Oregon... | reverse complement strand
GTCTTCCATGAGCGGGATGATCTCGACTTGGCGAGTCTTCTGCGGGAAGGCGACGAGGCCGAAGTCCACGGCGTTGGAGATGACGTCCTCGTAGACGAGGTTCGAGCGGCGGTATTCGACGCGCACATTGACGTGCGGGAACTCCTGCATGAACGACTTCACGTGCGGGGGCAGTTCGTGCAGGCCGATGGAGACGATGGTCGAGATGTGGACGGTGCCGCTGACGACCTTGCGCATCTCCTGCATCTCGCTGCCGACCTGTTCGTAGCGGTTGAGGATGTCCTTGGCGGCCTCGTAGAGGCTCCGGCCTTCGCGCGTCAGCCGGAACTGCTTCTGGCTGCGGTCGACGATCAGGACGTTGAAATGTTTTTCCATCGAGCGCAGCTGCTGGCTGACGGCCGACTGGGTGATGGCGTTGAGCTTGGCGGCCTTGGAGAAGCTTTCGTTGTCCACCAGGTCGCGGAAGATCTTCAGGTTCTCGATATGCATGGAAGGATAGTCCGCATGATTAATAAAACTAATGGCGAAGGCCTTCAAGTGTAGATGTGCTAATCCTGAGGCGGAGACGCCTGCCCGGGCTAGGGAGCCCCGTTGGTTGACTCCCCGCCCGTTCTCCCTCCCTCTGGTGCCAATGGTCACCTCCGACCAATTCAAGGCCCATTGCGAGGGGGTGCTGGCCCGCATCCGGGAGGCCTGCGTCCGTTCCGGCCGCGACCCGGCCTCCGTCCGCCTCCTGCCGGTGACCAAGACCCACCCGGTCGAGGCCGCTTTGCTGGCCTATGGCTTCGGTCTCCGGGCCGTCGGTGAGAACCGCGTCCAGGAAGCCGCCCAGAAGCGCCTCCTGGCCCCGGCCGACCTCCGCTGGGAGCTGATCGGCCACCTGCAGTCCAACAAGGCTAAGCACGCCCTGCAGGCTTTCGACGTCATCCAGAGCGTGGATTCGCCCGAGCTGGCCACCCGCTTGGGTCGCCTGGCCGGCGAGATGGGCCTGCGCCGTGAGGTGCTCCTGCAGGTCAACTCCGGCGACGATCCGGCGAAGTTCGGCTGCGACTTGGCGGACGCCCCCCGGCTCCTCGAGGCGGCCCTCGCCCAGCCCGCGCTCGTCGTGCAGGGCCTGATGGCCATCGCGCCGCTGTCCGACGATCCCGCGGTAGCCGACCGCACCTTCGCCGAGCTCCGTCTCTGCCGCGACGCCCTCGCCGCCCGTTTCGGCGTGGCGCTCCCGGAATTATCGATGGGCATGAGCGGAGACCTTGAATCCGCGGTCGCCGCAGGTTCTACTTGTGTCCGCGTCGGTTCCGCTTTGTTCGGTAGCCGGCCTTCCGCATGATCCGCCGCCTCCAAATCCGCGACCTCGCCCTGATGGACCGCACCTCGCTCGAACTGGGCGCAGGCTTCACGGTGGTCACGGGTGAGACCGGTGCCGGCAAATCCGTGCTACTGGGCGCGCTCTCGCTCCTGGCCGGCAACCGCGCCGCGAAGACGATCGTGCGCAAGGGAGCCGAAGAGTGTTCGGTCGAAGCCGAGCTCGAGACCGACGGCGACAAGCGCTTCGATGAGGTGCTGAAGACCCTCGACCTGCCGGCCTGCGACGACGGTCTGCTCATCCTGAAGCGTTCGGTCCACGCCACCAAGTCCGGTCGCATCTCGATCAACGGTGGGTCGGCGACCCTCACGCAACTTCAGCAGCTCGGCGAGCTCTGGATCGATTTCCACGGCCCGGGCGAACCGCAGAAGCTGATGCGCGCAGAGACGCAGCTCGAGATGCTCGACCTGCATGCCGGCCTGGCCGCTCCGCTGACGGCCTATCGCGCCGGCTGGCGTCAGCGTAACGAACTGCTCCGCGAAGCCGCCGAGGCCGCCACGGCCGAACGTCTCTCCGAGGACGAAGCGGCTTTCCTCCGCTCTCAGTTGGAGAAACTCGATTCGCTCGATCTCTCCGAAGAGGCCATCACCAAGCTCGAACGCGATCACGCCCGCTCGTCTCGCGCCCAGGAACTCGCGGCTTTGCTCGGTCAGTTGGAAGCCGGTCTCGGCTCCGATGGTCTGGGCGAAGTGATACCGAAGCTCCTCAAGGCCGGCGATGACGTCGCCCGGATCGACGAAGAGGCGTCCGCCCTCCGCGACCGTCTGAACTCGCTCGCCGCGGAAGCGGAGGACATCCGCGCCGACTTCGCGCGTCTGGGTCGCGGACTTTCCTCCGATGACGAGTCCGCCGCCGAACTCGACGGGAAGATGAACCTCTGGCTGGAGTTCCGTCGCAAATACGGACCCGGCGCCGACTCCGTCCGCGAGAAGCGCGAGGCGCTCCGCCGCCGGCTCGCCTCGCAAGGCGACGTCGAAGCGCGCGTCACGAAACTCAAGGCGGAGGCCGCCAAGGTAGAGAAAGACCTGCGCAAGCAGGCCGACGTCCTGCGCGCCGCCCGGACGAAGGCCGCCGATAAGCTCGCCGCCGCCGCCCGCAAGATGCTCGGCTCACTGGGCTTCAAGAAGGCCGACCTCCGCATCGAAGTCGCGACCGCGGAACTCGGCCCGCATGGCGCCGACGCGGTTCGCTTCCTTTTCTGCCCCAACGCCGGCCAGGACCTCCTGCCGCTCGACCAGATCGCCTCCAGCGGCGAAGCCGCCCGCGTGATGCTCGCCCTGAAGACCGTGCTCGCCGCCGTCGACCGCACCCCGGTGCTGGTGTTCGACGAGGTCGACGCCAATGTCGGCGGTGAGATCGGCGCGCAGGTCGGTCGTGAACTCGCCGCGCTCGGCAAGGGCCATCAGGTCTTCTGCGTGACGCACCTTCCGCAGGTCGCCGCTCTCGGCCACTCCCACTTGGTCGTGACCAAGACGCAGGACGACAAGTCGACGACGGTCGAGATCGCTCCGGTCCACGGCAAGCGCAAGGACCGCGAATCCGAACTGGCCCGCATGCTCGGCGACCGCGCCAGCAAGGTCGCGCTTTCGCACGCCCGCGAACTGCTCGACGGCGCGAAGTAAGCTCAGGCCTTCTTCACGAAGCGGTCCAAGCGCAGGCGTTGGATCATGCGCAGGCCGATCGCGGCCGCCCAGGGTTTGGGCAGGCGCGCCGAGAAGACGGCCAGGATCTTATGTTTCCAGCCCGTGACCACGACCGGTCGCGCGGCCGCCATGCCGCGCACGGCCTCATCGGCGCATTCGTCCGAGGTCTGGCCGCCGAGGCCGGTCGAGCTGGCGAAGCCGGCGGCCTTGGAGAAATTCGTCGAGACCGGGCCAGGGCAGATCGCCACGCAACGGATGCCGTGCCGCTGGGCTTCGGCGTCCAGCGCGACGCTCCAGTCCAGCATGAAGGACTTGGTCGCAGCATACGTGGTCATCAGGGGCGTCGGCTGGAAGCCGGCGAGCGAGGCGACGGTGGCGACCATGCCGCCACGGGCTTTCAATTCATCCCAGAGTCGGCCGGTGAGTTCGACCGGCGCGCGCACGTTGACGTCGATCATCTTCAAGGTGTGATCGACGCCGGGCGCCGGAAACTCCCCATAGGCGCCGAAGCCGCTGTTATTAATCAGTAACATCCTGCCTTCTCGGGGCATTAGTTTCCGTAATTCGGAGACAACCGCCGCGATGTCAGCGGCTTGCGAGAGGTCGCAGGTAAGGTGAGTGAAGTTCAGGGAATTCGGGACGCCTTCCGGGGTGGTGCGGGAAAGGTTGAAGACCGCGGCTTTGGTCTCAGAATTACCGATACGCGAGAGTATCGCGCGTCCGATCCCGGAAGAAGCCCCTGATATGATGACCACGGAAAAACTCCTGAAGAATTCATCGACGGTCTTGTTCTTTGACATGGGCGCAGAGTCTCACGTCACCCCCCAAAACACAACACACATGACAAGTGCTCCGATCGTCGTGACCGGGGTCCATATGGACCTCACCGACGCCCTGAAGGAAACGGTGTGCGCCAAGGTCGAAAGACTGCTGCGCCACAACCCGCGGATCATCCGCGTGCTCGTCGAACTCGTCTACACCCGCTGCAGCGACCATAGTCGCGAATTCGGGGCCCAGATCCGGCTGGAGCTGCCGGGACCGGACATCGTGGTCCGGGAGGAGTCTGACGACCTCTACAAATCCATCGATATTTTGGTCGATAAGGTCGACCGCCAGCTTCGCCGCCGCCATCGCCTGGATAAGGAAAAAAGGAATCATCCGCATCCGACAGACCTAGGCGACCTGGGACGCGCGGCGTAAGGAAGGTACGGTGCCGGCCGGTTGTCGGTGAGGGCTGGTCAGTCGGTGAAAGTCGAAGTCGGTATGGCCGGAAGTCGGTGAAAACAGACGGAAAGCCAGTCAGACAGCGAAGGTAACGGACCGTCAGTCAGGTAACGGACAACGTCAGCCAAGCCAGCACAGTCAAAGTAGGTACCGGACCCCGGCCGCCGCAAGGCGACCGGGGTCCTCCTGTCTGGAGGGGTCGCCGCCGCCTAAGTTTCTCGCCCTCGGCCTCCCGAGGGCTTTTATCTGCCCTATGCGCATTTATTTCATGGGCATCTGCGGGACGGCGATGGGTAACGCCGCCTTGCTGATGCGCGCCTTGGGCCATGAGGTGATGGGATCCGACACCGGTATCTATCCGCCGATGTCCGATCACCTGCGCGGCGCAGGCGTCGATATCCTCGAAGGCTGGTCCGCCGAACGCCTCGCCCAGCTCAAGCCCGACCTGGTCGTGGTCGGTAACGTCGCCTCCCGTGGACACCCCGAAGTGGAGTGGCTGCTCGAAGTCCGGATCCAGCCGTACGTCTCGCTCCCGGAATTGCTCCGCACTCGCCTGTTGAACGAACGCCGTAATGTCGTCGTCGCCGGCACGCACGGCAAGACCACCACGACCTGCATGGCCGCGGTGCTGCTCAAGGCCAACGGCACCGAGCCCGGCTGGCTCGTCGGCGGCGTCCCGCGCGACCTGCCCGATTCCTCCCATCCCGGCAAGAGGGGCGGCCCCTTCGTCATCGAAGGAGACGAATACGACACGGCCTTCTTCGACAAGCGCAGCAAATTCATCCAGTACCTGCCGCACGTGCTCGCGATCAATAACTGCGAGTTCGATCACGCGGACATTTTCCGCGACCTCGACGACGTCCTGCGCACGTTCGCCCACGTCATCCGTATCGTCCCGCGCGATGGCGCGATCGTCGCCAACGGCGATGACGCCAACGTCCTTGGTCTGGTGAAGAACGTCGCCTGGGCTCCGGTCATCCGCGTCGGCACGGACGCCGGTAACGACGCCGTCATCGCCGACTTCAAGGAATCGCCCACGGGTTCTTCTTTCACGCTCCTGTGGAAGGGTAAGGAGTGGGGCAGGGTGAAGTGGGCCCTGCCGGGTCTCTTCAATGCCCGTAACGCCGCCATGGCGGCCGTCTCCGCCGGACTTCTGCTCGACGCCCAGGATCCGACCAAGCTCAAGCTCGACGCGCTCAACTCCTTCCAAGGCGTGCAGCGACGCCAGCAGGTCCTGGTCGACCGTCCTGACCTGACGGTGATCGAGGATTTTGGCCACCACCCGACGGCTCTCGACCTCACGCTGGAATCCTTGCGCGCTCGTTATCCGCAGCATCGTCTCGTCGCCTGCTTCGAGCCGCGCAGCAATACCGCCGCCCGCAAGGTGATGCAGGATGCCTTCCGAGAGGCGCTCAAGAAGGCCGACGAGGTCTTCCTGGCTCCGCCCCATCGCGCGGATAAGCTCGGCGAAGAACGTTTCGACAGTGCCGGCGTCGCCGCCGCGATCACTGCGGTCGGCCGCAAGGGTTTCGCCCCGGCTTCGAATGACGCCTTGCTCACCGAACTCACGGCTCTCGTGAAGTCGGATCAGTCCCCGCGCTGCGTGGTCTTCTTCTCGAACGGCGCCTTCGGCGGCATCATCAAGAAGTTCGCCCAAGCCATCTGACCATGGAAGCCTTCATCCGTTCGAACAAAGCCGTGTGGCTGATGCTCATCGCTGATTTCCTGGCCGTCCTCGGCTGGTTCATCGTCAAGTTCAACGGCGGGACGGAACTGAACTTCCCTCTCTTCGGACTCTCCGGCCTCGTCCTGTGGAACGTGCTGTTCTTCTGGTCCCGGGCGAAGCTGAATAATCAGCCCGAGTCAGCCGAGCAGGCCTAAAGTCTGGCGAGCCAGCTCTGAGTCCTTCGCGATCTGCGCCTGCAGGGCGGCGAGGTCCGCGAACTTTTGTTCAGCCCGTAAGCGTCGGACCCAGCGCACGCGGACGGTGTCGCCGGTGGTCGGCGCAGTGCCGCGGAGGACGTGGGCTTCGAGCAGGGGAGCGACGGGTCCGCTTTCGACGGTAGGGCGCTGGCCGTAGTTCGCGACCGCCGGCAGCGCTTCGCCCTGGAAGATGACTTCGACGGCGTAGACGCCGTAGGCGGGCTTAAGTTCGGGCTGCCAGGCGATGTTGACCGTCGGGAAGCCGATGGTGCGTCCGAGACGGCGTCCGCCGATGATCGTTCCTTCGGCTTCGTACGGCCTGAGTAGCATGGCGTTCGCGAGGGCGAGGTCGCCCGAGGCGAGGCACTGACGGATGCGCGAGCTGCTGACGGTCTCGTCGCCGAGCTGGACCGCCGCGACGAGCCTCACGCGGAGGCCTTCGGCCGCTCCGTGGGCGATCAGCGTCTCGCCGTGGCCGGCGCGTCCCCGGCCATACTGGAAGTTGGAGCCCACATGGAGCGACTTCAGGTTCGGGAAGGCCTGTTTCAGCCACTTCGGGAAGTCGGCGGCTTCGATGCCCGCGTGGTTGCGGTCGAATTTCTCGTGATGGATCAGCTGCGCGCCGGCTTCGGTCAGGCGTTCGTCTTTTTGCGCGCGCGTGAAGATCAGCGGCACGGAGGATTCCGGCCGCAGCACCTTGCTCGGGTGCGGGTCGTAGGTGAGCACACCGACGATGCCTCCGTCCGCGCGGGCGGCGTCACGGGCGGAGTGCAGCACGGCGCGATGGCCGAGATGCACGCCGTCGAAGGCGCCGATGGCGAGATGGAGGGGCAGGCTCATGCGGCGGGCGCGGCTTCGCTCACAGGTACGAGGGCCGCGACGAGCTGGTCGTCGCTCATCGCGCCGAGCTGCGGGAGGGTGTGCCCGCGCGCAAGGTCGAGCTGGCCGGAACGCGTGCGGCGGAGCATCGAGAGGTGGGCGCCCGGCCCGAGCTTACGGCCGAGGTCGTAGGCGAGCGTGCGCACGTAGGTGCCCTTGGTGCAACGGACGCGGAAGTTGATCTTCGGGCTCTGCCACGAGAGCAGCTCGAATTCGGAGATACTGATCGCGCGAGGCTCGCGCACGACCTCGATGCCCTTGCGCGCGAGGTCGTAGAGCTTCTGGCCGCCGATCTTCTTCGCCGAGTGCATCGGCGGGATTTGGGATTGGTCGCCCAGCATCGAAGCAAGGGCGGCGCGGACCTGCGCCTCGGTGATCTCCGGGACCGGGTTCGTCTCGAGCGTCTCGCCCTCAGCGTCCTGGGTGTCGGTCACGACGCCGAGCGTCGCTTCGCCGAGGTATTCCTTATCCTGGGCCATCAGCTGGTCCGAGGCTTTGGTCGCTTTGCCGACGAGCACGATGAGCAGGCCGGTGGCCATCGGGTCGAGCGTGCCGGCATGGCCGACGCGACGCGTGCGGTAAAGGCGGCGGACGCTGTCCACCACGTCATGCGAAGTGATGCCCTGCGGCTTGTCGACGAGCAGCACGCCCGCGGGTTCGGCGGCGGGCTCGCTCATTTCGCCGAGAACTCGCGGTAGTGGGCGATGACGATCCCGAGGATCTTCGCGCGGTCCTGCGGCAGGCGACAGCCCTGCATGTTAAAGCCGGCCGCGAGCATGTGACCGCCGCCGTTGAGCTTGCCGGCGCAGAGGTCGAGCCGGAGCTTCGGGTCGCGGCCGCGCAGGCTGCCACGGATACCATCGGCGCCTTCTTCCATCAGCACGGCGATCTCGACGCCTTCGACGGAGCGCGGGAATTCCACGAGGCCTTCTTTGTCTTCCTTCGAGGTGCCCGTGGCGGCGTAGTCCGCCTGGGTGAGTTCACCGGAGCAGATCTTGCCGTCTTCGTGAAAGAGGATGGTGTTCAGGAAGCGTTTGGTAAGCTCGAGCTTGCCGCGGCTTTCCTGTTCGAAGACGCGGTAGTTGGCCTCAGCCGGGTCGGCGCCGCGCCGGACGAGTTCGGCGATGATCGCGAAGACGTCGGCGGTGGTGCTGCGGTAGCAGAAGCGGCCGGTGTCGGTCAGGATGCCGAGGTGCAAGGCCTTGGCGGTGACGGTGTCGACGGCGAGGCCCTGGGCGAGGGCGCCGGCGGCGAGGATATGGCAGGTGGCGGCGGCTTCGCGGACGACGATGTTCGTCTGCGCGTAGTCCGGGTTCGAAGCGTGGTGGTCGATGTTGGCGAGGATGCCAGCCGGGAACTTGGCGAGCAGTTCCGTCCCTACGCGGGACGCATCGGCACAGTCGACCGCGACGGCGACGCGGTCGGTCGCGTCATAATCGGCCCCTTTGACGAACGTCACGCCTTCGGCGTAGGGGACGAGATTCGGGGGGATCCGGTCACGGTTCACGCAGAGCGCGTCGACGCCTTCAGCCAGGAGCATGCGGCACAAGGCGGTCTGGGAGCCGATGCAGTCTCCGTCCGGGCGCATATGGCCCAATACGGCCACTTTCCGCCCTTTGAGACCCTTGACGAGATCCCGGAGGGCCTCGCCCGCCGCTTGCATGCTGATACCCATGGTTTTGCGGATGAACAAACAGCCGTGGTCCATCGCTGGCAAAGGCAAAAGGCGAGGTTATCACCAACTTCTGGGGAACGCTTGAACCTACCCGCACTTCGGGCATAGTTACTGCTACCAACCCCCTACGGGCGTTTCGCCCCGACCCACTTTCCATGGATAAGGACAAAAACAACAATTTCACTCCCCGCGCCCGCAAGGTCGTGGAACTGGCCCGGGCGGAAGCCCGCCGGTTCAACCATAACTACGTCGGCACGGAGCACATCCTGCTCGGGCTGATCAAGCTCGGCGAGGGCGTCGCGGTCAACGTCCTCGGCCGCATGGGCCTCGACCTCAAGACCGTCCGCGGCGCCGTCGAGAAGCAGGTCGGCCCCGGCCCCGAAGAAGCCAAGGCCCCTGATACGATTCCCCTCACGCCGCGCGTGCAGAAGGTCATGGCCCACGCCGTCACCGAGGCTCGCGCTCTCGGCCACGCTTATGTCGGCACCGAACATATCCTCCTCGGTCTCCTGAAGGAAGGGGAGGGCGTCGCCGCCCGCGTGCTGCAGCAACTCGACGTCGACCTGGAGCGCTGCCGCAAGGAGATCCTCGCTGACATCGATCCTTCCGCCGCCGATGAGTCCGAGAAGAAGGACAGTGATACGCCGCCCCCGTCCGAAGACTCTTCTGACGACGCTCCGCCTCCCTCCCGTCGCCCCTCTTCCGAAGAGGGCGCCCGCCCTGGCCGCGGTGAACGTCTCTCGCTCCTGAAGACCTTCGGTCGCGACCTCACCGAGCTCGCCAAGGCCGGTGAACTCGATCCCGTCATCGGCCGTAAGGAGGAGATCCGCCGCGTGGTGCAGATCCTCTGCCGCCGCACGAAGAACAATCCTGTCCTCATCGGCGAAGCCGGCGTGGGCAAGACCGCCATCGTCGAGGGCCTCGCCCAGGAGATCGCCTCCGGCGTCGTCCCGGAGATCCTCCTCGACCGTAAGGTCATCACCCTCGACCTCGCCCTGATGGTCGCCGGCACGAAATACCGCGGCCAGTTCGAAGAACGCATCAAGGGCATCATGGACGAGATCAAGCGCGCCAAGAACGTCATCCTGTTCATCGACGAGATGCACACGATCGTCGGCGCCGGCGCCGCCGAAGGCGCGATGGACGCCTCCAACATCCTCAAGCCCGCCCTCTCTCGCGGCGAAATCCAGTGCGTCGGCGCCACCACGCTCTCGGAATACCGTAAGCACATCGAGAAGGACGCCGCCCTCGAGCGACGCTTCCAGTCCGTCAAGGTCGACGACCCGACGCCCGAAGACGCCGTGCTCATCCTCCGCGGCATCCGCTCGAAGTATGAGGAGCACCACAAGTGCGAATACACCGACGCCTCCATCGAGGCCGCCGTCCGCCTCTCGCACCGTTACATCACCGCCCGCCACCTCCCCGACAAGGCCATCGACGTCATGGACGAAGCCGGCGCCCGCGCCCGCATCCGTTCCCTGAACATCCCGGCCGACATCGACGTCGTCCAGACCGAGATCGACAAGGTCGTGCAGCAGAAGGAGGACGCCTCCCGCAACCAGAAGTTCGAGGAAGCCGCCAATCTCCGCGACACGGAGAAGAAGCTCCGCGCCAAGCGCGAGAAGATGCTCGAGGACTGGCGCAAGAAGCGCGACGAGAAGCGCATCGTGGTCGGCGAAGACGAGATGCTCCACATCGTGGCTGACTGGACCGGCGTGCCCCTCAACCGTCTCGAGAAGAAGGAGACCAAGAAGCTCCTCGAGCTCGAGAAGGACCTGCAGACGGCCGTCATCGGCCAGGACCGCGCCTGCGAAGTCGTCGCCCGCGCCCTGCGTCGCTCCCGCGCCGACCTCAAGGACCCGCGCCGGCCGATCGGCTCCTTCCTCTTCCTCGGCCCCACCGGCGTCGGCAAGACGCTCCTGGCCCGCTCCCTGGCCGAACGCATGTTCGGCGAGAAGGAAGCGGTCATCCAGATCGACATGTCCGAGTACATGGAGAAGTTCACGGTCTCCCGCCTCATCGGCTCGCCGCCCGGCTACGTCGGTCACGACGAAGGCGGCCAGCTCACCGAAGCGGTGCGCCGCAAGCCTTACTCCGTCGTGCTCTTCGACGAGATCGAGAAGGCCCACCCGGACGTCATCCAGCTCCTGCTGCAGGCCCTCGAAGACGGCCGTCTGACTGACTCCCTCGGTCGCGTCGTCGACTTCCGCAACACGATCATCATTCTGACATCCAACGTCGGGGCTGACGTGCTGCAGCGCAACAACTCCGTCGGCTTCGACGTCGGCGTGGATTCCACCCGCGACTACGAGAAGCTCAAGGACCGCATCATGGACGAGACCAAGCGCGCCTTTAAGCCCGAGTTCCTCAACCGCCTCACCGACATCGTCATCTTCCAGCAGCTCGCGAAGACGCACATGACCAAGATCGTCGACATCGAAGTCGACAAGGTCGCCAAGCGCCTCCTCGACCTGGGCGTGAAGCTCGTGGTCAACGAAGCCGCCCGCGGCTACCTGGTCGACAACGGCTGGGACGAGAAATACGGCGCCCGTCCGCTCCGCCGCGCGGTCGAACGTCTCCTCGAAGACCCGCTCGCCGAATCCATCCTGCGCGACGACTACAACAAGGAAGAGCCGGTCATCGTCTCGGTTGGCGAGAAGGGTCTCGTCTTCACGCAGAAGAAGAGCGGCGCCGATACCGGCGCGTAAGGGATGAATCGCCTGGTCACCGCAGGGCTGCTCGGCGCGATCGCCATCGCGCTGGGAGCCTTCGGCGCCCATGGCCTGAAGGAGCGTCTGGCCTTGATTCCCGAGGCTCTCGGTTGGTGGGAGACGGCGACTTTTTACCTGCTGACGCACGCCGTCGCCATCGGCGCAGTCGTCGGCCGTTCTGCCTGGCCGGCCCGGCTCTGGGCCGCCGGCGCGACGATCTTCGCCGCGACGCTCTACGCCATGGCCCTGGGCGCACCGCGCTGGTTCGGCGCGATCACGCCGATCGGCGGCTCGTTGCTCATCGCGGGCTGGGTCATCCTGGCCTGGACCGCGCGTAAAGAATCCTGACTTGCTCAGGTCGGCCGCGCATCCGACCTTGAGGCATGGCGGAGCCTTTCACCTATCACGACGACGGCGGCGACGATCTCGAGCCGGCCGAGCGGGAAGTGGTCTGCCGATATTATCTCGAGGCGGGTCCGCAGAACACGGAGTTCGTGACGCAATTCCTCGGGCCGAGCGAATGCGGGAAGTTCGACGTCCTGTGGGAGGAGTCCGACCTGACCGAGGAAGTGACCGTCGCCGTGGCTTGGCTACCGCGCGGACAACTTGCCGGCTTCGCGCTCTGGCAGGCCCTGGCCTTGGCTTTCTGGAACATGAAGAAGGAAGGCGAGTATTGGGAGAACGCCGACTGCGTCGAAGTCATCGATCGGCCGGACACCTTGGTCGAGACGGACGCCTTCCGGGCGGTGCTCGCCGCGGTCTGGCCCCCGGCGGATCCGGAAGGCTGAGGAGAATGTGACAAGCGAGTGCGGACGTGGTGACGTTTCCTCGTCGCGTAACCGCCTTCGCCATCGTGCGTTGACAGGTGCGCCACGGGGTTTCTTCAATATGACACATGAACATCCGTCGCGACCTTCCCGCCTCCCTGGTCGTCTTCCTGGTGGCGGTCCCGCTTTCGCTGGGCATCGCCCTGGCTTCCGGCGCACCGGTGATCGCCGGCCTGATCGGCGCCGTCGCCGGCGGCATCGTCACCGGCCTTCTGGCCGGCTCGCCGCTGCAGGTTTCTGGTCCGGCTGCCGGCCTGACGGTCGTCGTCTTCGGACTCGTGCAGCAGCTGGGCTGGGAGACCGTCTGTCTCGCGACCGCCTGCGCCGGCTTGGTGCAGCTTCTTCTCGGCTACCTCAAGGTGGCGCGCGGCACCCTCGTAATCGCCCCTTCGGTGGTGCACGGCATGCTGGCCGGTATTGGCATCTCCATCGCCCTCGCCCAGTTGCACGTGCTGCTCGGCGGCTCGCCCGCCAGCTCGCCGATCGCGAATCTGATCGCCTTGCCGGGACGCCTCGGAGCCTTCAGCCCTGCGGCCGCTATCCTGGGTATCGTGACCATCGGCGTGCTGGTGCTTTGGAAGAAACTGCCGTGGGCCGGCCTGCGGGCGATCCCCGCTCCCTTGGTGGCCGTCGTGGTCGGGACCGTCGTCTCCCTCGTCGCGAAGATGGACGTCAAGCGGGTCGACCTGCCCGAGCAGCTCGCCTTTACCCAGCTGAAACTGCCGACGGAGTGGGGCGTGTTCATCATCGCCGTCCTCACGCTCGCCATCATCGCCAGCGTGGAGTCCCTCCTGTGCGCCGTGGCCACCGATAAGCTGCACAGCGGCGAGCGGTCGAACCTCGACAAGGAACTCACCGCCCAGGGCGCCGGCAACCTCGTCTCGGGCCTGCTCGGCGGCCTGCCCATCACCGGCGTCATCGTCCGCTCCTCCGCCAATATCAACGCCGGCGGCGCCACCCGCTGGTCGGCCGTCTTCCATGGCATCTGGATCCTGCTCTGCGTGCTCTTCCTCGGCTCGCTGATCGAGAGCATCCCGCTCGCGGTGCTGGCGGGCTTGCTCGTCTTCGTCGGGGTCAATCTCGTCAATTTCCACCACATCCACGAACTCACCGTCCACAAGGAAGTCCGGATCTATTGGGCCACGGTGCTCGGCGTCACCTGCGTCAACCTGCTCGCCGGCGTGGGCATCGGCATCGCCGTCTCGGTCTTCTACGCCATCCGGCGTCTCTCGCTGGTCAAGGTGGAGAAGCGACAGGAGGGCGGCGCCTGGAAAGTCGCCATCCGGGGCACGCTCACCTTCGCCTGCGTCCCCAAGCTCAACTACGAACTCTCAGCCCTGCCGGCCGGCTCCGTTGTGGATATCGACCTCAACGTCGACTTCATCGATCACGCCGCCTTCGAGTCACTGCACAGCTGGCGGCTGAACCACGAGAAGACCGGCGGCAAGGTCTGCGTCGAGGAAAGTCAGGAGGAGTGGTATAAGCCCGCCGCTGAAGGCCGACCGCGCTGCTCGCGCGAAGCCTGAGCAGACACGTAGTTTTCCCTAAGAAATGAAAAGCGGAGTCCGGTCGAGACCGGCTCCGCCTTTCTTTTTTTAACTAGGGTCCCTCAGTTGCCCAGGCCGGCAAGGGCCGCGGCGAGCAGGGTTTCGGCCGAGGCCGAACCGGCGTCGGTCGAACTGACTTCGAGGAGCGCGCCGCGATCGTCGACCCGGTGGTCATAGGCGACGCTGTTCTTGCCGCCCGTATTTCGGCGTTCCACGCGAATCTCATTACCGCTCGGGCGGCTTACCGCCACGGTCAGCGTCAGGCGGCGTTCATTGACCTTACGGTCATAGGCGACGCCGTTCTTGCCGCCGGTGTGCTGGCGTTCGGTCGAGGTCTGCAGGTCGCTCGACAGCGTGACGATCAGCTTGGCGGTCTCCGCCGAAGCTGGGCTCAGGCCGGCTTTCTGCAGGCGTTCGCGGAGTCCGCGGACTTCGTTTTCACCGAGGCCGGAACGACGGGCGTCCAGGTGATAGGTCGTGCCTTGTTTGACAACCTCTTGCAGGGTCCCGCGGCTCCGGACGACGGGTCGCGATGCGCAGCCAGCGCAGAGCACGGCGGCGAGAAGGGTGAGGAGGAGATTACGTTTCATAGCGTCATTGATGATATTTCCGCACCAACGCCTTCAACCTGAATTGGTTTATCGGCACGCTTGCCCCCCTTGGTTTTGATCGTTAAATCGGGGCTATGAATTACATAGCATCTGCCTTGCTTCTGTTCGCCTCGTTCGCCTCGGCGGAAGAAGCCCCCGGTCTGCTCGGCGTGCCGGTCAAGGACATCGATGGCAAGGCGACCACGCTGGGCGCCGTCAAGGGCGGCAAGGCGTGGCTCGTCGTCAACGTCGCCAGCCAGTGCGGCTACACGCGGCAGTATGCGGGCCTGCAGTCTTTGTATGAGCGTTACAAGGCCCAGGGGCTGGTCGTCGCGGGTTTCCCGTGCAATGATTTCGGCGGACAGGAGCCCGCCACCGAGAAGGCCATCAAGAAGTTCTGTCAGGCCAACTTCCAGGTGACCTTCCCGCTATATGCTAAGGTCGCGATCAAGGGTAACGATGCGCACCCGCTCTTCGAGAAGCTCACCGGTAAGAGCTCCGGCCACCCTGGTCCGGTCGGCTGGAACTTCCAGAAGTTCCTCATCGGCGCTGACGGCAAGCTCATCGCCCGCTTCGGTTCCGACGTCGAACCCGACTCCGAAGAGCTCGAGAAGGCCATCGAGAAGGCGCTGAAGTAAGCCCGCTTAGTCTCTTACAGGTTGCCCTCGGCAAACGCTCTCACCATGTCTCCCCAGCCCTCTCCGATATCCCCCGGACGGTTGGGCTTATTGCTAGGCTTGGTCTTCACCCTTGGCGTCGTCTTGGTCGGGCTGAGCTTCCTTGGTCAAGGTGCTGAGCTTGCTGCGCCGGCGGCGAAGTCGACGCAGTTGCCTCCCGCAAAAGGTCAGTTGAGGGTGAAGCTGCGCAGCGCTGCATTCCTTAACTTAGATGAGTCAAAGAACGTGCGGCCGGACGCTCCGGAATTGGGGCCGAAGGATT
>Ga0255081_1000177_pt1 | contig 15547 bp, 8 predicted proteins | sample Colum_Colum_RepA_FD_188456 | JGI IMG/M metagenome (GOLD analysis project Ga0255081, IMG submission 188456) | Freshwater microbial communities from Columbia River, Oregon, United States - Colum_Colum_RepA_8h | ecosystem: Environmental > Aquatic > Freshwater > River | place: USA: Oregon | collected... | reverse complement strand
TGTCCCGTCTCGAGCAACTCCGCCAGAAGACCGACGCCCCCAAGAACTGACCATGCTTCGCCGCCTCCTGCCTGTCCTGCTTTGCCTGCCGCTGCTTCCGGCCGCGGAGCCCGTGACCTTCGAACAGGTGCGCCCGGTGCTGGAGACGCGCTGCGTCGAGTGCCACAATCCCGACAAGGTGAAGGGCAAGTTGCTGATGCACACCCAGGCCGCCTTCCTCAAGGGCGGGGCCAATGGCCCGATCGTCGAGCCCGGCCAGCCGGACCGCAGCGAGCTCGTGAAGCGGGTCTTCCTCCCGAAGGACCATGAGGACCTGATGCCCCCGAAGGGTGGCCCGCTTCCGGCGGCCGAACTCGCCCTGCTCCGCGGTTGGGTCGCCGCCGGCGCGCCCTGGACCGCCGGCGTGACGCTCGCCGCGCGCGGCAAGGACGCCGTCGACCCCAAGGCCGAGCTGCTCCGCAAGCTCGCCACGGTCGAGAAGCTCGAGATCTTCCCGCCCGAAGTCCGCCTGGAGACCCGCCGCGACACCCACCGGCTGGTCGTCTTCGCGACCTTCAAGGATGCCACCACGCGCGACGTCACGGCTTTCGCCGACGTCAAGGTCGCCGACCCGAAGGTGGCGGCGCTCTCCGGTGACGTCCTTCGCCCGGTCGCCGACGCCGGCGCCACGGAGGTCGTCGCCGCCCTCGGGGGCCTGACGGCCCGGGTGCCCGTCACCGTCAAGGACGGCGCCCAGGACCGCGCGGTCTCCTTCCGCCTCGACGTGATGCCGGTCTTCCTGCGCGGCGGCTGCAACGCGGGCGGTTGCCACGGCGCCGCGCGCGGCAAGGACGGCTTCCGCCTCTCGCTCTTCGGCATGGATCCCGATGGTGACTACGTGCGCCTGACCCGCGAGATGGTCGGCCGCCGCCTCAACCTCGCCATCCCCGAGGAAAGCACGCTGGTCGAGAAGGCCGTCGGCGCCGTCCCCCACTCGGGCAACAAGCTGTACGAGCCGGATTCCGCCTACAACCGCACCATCCTGGAATGGATCGCCGGCGGGGCCAAGGACGACGCCCCCGGCGTCGCGAAGGTCACCGGCATCGAGGTCTTCCCGAAGGCGGCCGTCCTCGAGGGCGTGGACGCCACCCAGCAGATCACGGTCCGCGCCACCTACTCCGACGGGACCGACCGCGACGTCACCGACCTCGCGCTGTTCATGTCCAACAACGACCCGGTCGCCAAGGTGGGCAAGGACGGCAAGGTCCGCTCCGGCGAGCGCGGCGCGGCCTTCATCCTCGCCCGCTTCGACGTCTTCAGCGTGACGGCCCAGGTGCTCGTCATCCCGAAGGACCTCGTCTACGCCCGCCCCGCCGCCCCCGCGTTCAACTACATCGACCGCGCCGTCAACGAGCGCCTGCACAAACTCCGCATCCTGCCCTCCGGCCTCTGCACCGACGAGGAGTACGTGCGGCGCGTGACCATCGACGTGGTCGGGCTCTACCCGACGCCGGCGGAGGTCCGCGCCTTCCTCGCGGACACCCGTCCCGACAAGCGCGCCCAGCTGGTCGAGGCCCTGCTCCAGCGCAAGGAGTTCACCGAGCTCTGGGTCATGAAGTGGGCGGAGCTCCTGCAGATCCGCTCCGGCATCAACCAGGGCAACAACGCCCCGCCGTTCTACAAGAACGCGCTCCTCTACTACAACTGGCTGGCCGACCGCATCGGCGCCAACGTGCCCATCGACCGCATCGTGGTCGACCTGCTCTCCGCCAGCGGCGGCACCGTCTCCAACCCGCCCGTCAACTACTACCAGACCGAGCTCGACAAGCTGAAGCTCAGCGAGAACGTCGCCCAGGTCTTCATGGGCATGCGCATCCAGTGCGCGCAGTGCCACAACCACCCGTTCGACCGGTGGACGATGGACGACTACTACGGCTTCAACGCGTTCTTCGCCCAGGTGGGCCGCAAGAACACGGACGACCCCCAGGAGGTCATCGTCTTCAACAACAAGTCCGGCGAGTCGCAGCACTTCCTGACCAAGGCCAACATGAAGCCGAAGTTCCTCGGCGGCGACGCGCCCGAGCTCAAGCCCGGCGAGGACCGCCGCCGCGTGATGGCCGAGTGGCTGGCCTCGCCCCGCAATCCCTACTTCGCCCGCAACGTCGCCAACCTCATCTGGGCCCACTTCCTGGGGGTCGGCGTCGTCGATCCCGTGGACGACGTGCGCGTCTCGAACCCGCCCTCCAACCCCGAGCTCCTCGACGAGCTGGCGAAGCGCCTGACGGAGTACAAGTACGACGTCCGCCGGCTCGTACGCGACATCACCGCCTCCGCCGCGTACCAGCGCAGCACCAAGGTCAACGAGAGCAACGCCGGCGACAAGCTGAACTTCGCCCACGGGTCCGTCCGCCGCGTGCGCGCCGAGGTCCTGCTGGACGCGATCTCCCAGATCACCGAGACGCCGAACAAGTTCCAGGGCCTCCCGGTCGGCGCCCGCGCGGTCCAGATCGCCGACGGCGCCGTGAGCAACTACTTCCTGGCCACCTTCGGCCGGGCGAAGCGCGAGTCGGTGGCCTCGTCCGAGGTGAAGACTGACCCCAACCTCTCGCAGGCCCTGCACCTGATGAACGGCGACGCGGTCAACGACCGCATCCGCCGGGGCAAGGTCGTCGAGCGCCTGATCGCGGAAGGCCGCAAGGACCGCGAGATCATGGACGAGCTCTTCCTGCGGGTCTTCGGCCGCGCGCCGCGGGCCGAGGAGGTCGCCGCCGTGACCAAGTCGCTCGCGGCGGATCCCGCCAACCGCCAGGCGGTCCACGAGGACCTGTTCTGGGCGCTGATGAACTCGAAGGAGTTCTACTTCAACCACTGAGCCCGGCCGCCCGCCCATGCCCGCCGTCGTCCCCGTCCCGCGCCGCTGGTTGAGCCGCCGTTTCCTCGTGCTCGCGGCGGCCGTCGCGTTCGCCGGCGCCGTCCGCGCCCAGGAGGCGGACAAGCTCACCTACGACGACCACATCCGACCGCTGCTGGAGAACAAGTGCTTCTCCTGCCACAACCCCGACAAGAAGAAGGGCGGACTCGACCTCTCCAGCTACGCCGCGCTCCTCGCGGGGGGCGGAGGCGGCGCCGTGGTCGACGCCGGCAACCCGGCGGGCAGCCGACTCTGGACCTGCAGCGCCAAGAAGGAAGAGCCGTTCATGCCCCCCGAGGGCGCGCCGCTCGACGCCAAGGACCTGACCCTGCTCTCGAAGTGGATCGCCGGCGGCCTCCTGCAGGCCAAGGGAAGCGTCGCCCGCAAGTCCAGCCAGCCCAAGGTCGACCTCGCCTTCGACGCCACCGCCGGCAAGCCAACCGGCCCCGCGGCCCGGCCGGCCGACGTGCTGCTCGAACCCGTGGTCGTCACGCCGCGCACGACGGCCATCACGGCGCTGGCGGCGAGTCCCTGGACTTCGCTGCTCGCGGTCGCCTCGCCCAAGCAGGTGCTCCTGTACGACACCGAGAGCCGGGAACTGGCCGGGATCTTCCCCTACCCGGAGGGCTACGCCCGTTCGCTCAAGTTCAGCGCCAACGGCTCGCTCCTGATCCTCGGCGGCGGCCGCGGCGGCAAGTTCGGGCACGCCGTCGTCTGGGATGTGCGCACCGGTCGCCGCGTCACCGAGCTCGGCAAGGAGTTCGACCAGGTGATGTCGGCCGACATCACCCCCGACCACCGCAAGGTCGCCCTCGCCACCAACACCAAGAAGGTGAAGTGCTACGACACCGCCTCGGGTGAGCTGCTCTACACGATCGCCAAGCACACCGAGTGGGTCACGGGCGCCGACTTCAGCCCGGATGGCATCCTCCTCGCGACGGCCGACCGCAACGGCAACGTGATGGTCTGGGAGGCCGACAACGGCGGCGAATTCTACAACCTCGGCCAGCACAAGGGCGCGGTGACCGACCTGGCCTGGCGGCCGGACTCCAACGTCCTGGCGAGCTGCGGCGCCGACGGTACGATCACCACCTGGGAGATGAAGACCGGCAAGCGTGTCGCCAACTGGTCGGCCCACGGGGCCGCCGTCCAGTCCGTGGCCTTCACCCCCGATGGTCGGCTGCTTTCCTGCGGCAACGACGGCACCAGCGCCCTTTGGGCCATCGACGGCAAGCGCCTTCCCCAGGCCCAGGCCGGCAAGCAGGCCGACGTGGTCTCCAAGGTGACGGCCCTCGCCGACGGCAAGACCTACGTCACCGGCAATTGGCTCGGGGAGGTTCGTTTCCACGACGTCGCGACCGGCCGCGACCTGACGCAGGTCCCGAGCAATCCGCCGCGGCTCGCCCAACGGATCGCCGCCGCCGAAGCCCGCCTCGCCGAGCTCATCGCCCTGCAGTCCTCGCCGGCGGCCGCCGCCCCGACGCCCGCGCAGGCCGCGGCCCGTGCGGCCGCCGCCGCCGCCCAAGCCCGCCTCGCCCCGCTGCAGGCCAAGATCGCCGCCGGCAACCAGGAGCTCGTCGCCCTGCGCGCGACCCGGGAGAAGACGACCGATGCCGCCGCCCGCGCGGAGCTGTCCAAGAAGATGGCGGCCATCCGCGAGCAACTCGCTCCCGCCGTGGCCGCGGCCGATCAGGACCGCGCCTTCCTGCGGACGGAGGGCTTCGACCTCGCCTGGCTGAACGGCGAGCTCGCCGAACTCACGGCCCGCGCCGCGGAGACGGCGAAGACCATCGACTACTGGACGAAGCAGAAGGCGAAGGTCCAGGGCGCCGAGCTCGCGAGCGCGACGAAGGCCCTGGAGGCCCAGCAGAAGGCCGCGGCCTTCTACCGCGAGGAGGCGGCGAAGACGACCGCCCGCGTCGAGCTGCTCGCCGGGCAGGAACGCCTCGCCGCCCAGCTCCGCACCGCCGCCGCCGAGATCGCCGCGCTCCGTCTCCGGATCGTCGCCCTCAAGGCCGCCGAGTTCAACGTCACCGTCCTTTCCGAGCGCGACAAGCTCACGAAGCTCGAGGCCGACGTCGCCGATGCGTTGGCGGGCCGCGAGGAGAACCAGAAGGCCCGCGAGGCCGCCGCGGCCAAGCTGGACCCGGCCCGCCGCGAGGCCGATCGCCTCGCCGCCGCCGTGCCCGCCGAGGAGGCCGCCGTGGCCAAGCTGCAAGCCGCCCTGGCCGACCTGGATAAGTCGCTGACGCCCCTGCGGCTCGAGGAGTCCGCCGTCGCCGCGAAGGTCGAGGCCCAAGCCAAGCTCTTCGCCGAGGCCGAGGCGAACCTGACCGAATTTCTGAAGCGGCGCGACGCCGAGGTCGCCGCCGCCAAGGCCGCGATCGAGGACTATGCGCGCGCCATGCGCCCCACGCGGGTTCGCCTGGCCGACGTCACCGCCCAGCTCGAGGCCTCCGTGAAGCAGCTGAAGGACCTCAAGGCCGCGCAGGAGACCGCCACGCGCGACCTCGCCACCGCCACCGCCGCCATCGCGACCGCCGAGGCCGCCGTCGCCGAGGCCGCGCGTGCCGTCGTCGGTGCCAAGGCCGCCGCGGACCTCGCCGCCGCCAACCTGGCCGCGGCGACCCAGGCGCAGGAGTCGATCCGCTCCTTCCGCGGTTACCTCACTTTCCGCCGCACCGCCGGTCTGGTGGACGCCGAGGCCGCCCTGACCAGCGCCGCAGCCATCCGCCGCCGCTCCCTGGATGCCATCGCCGCCGCGGAGGCCGCGGTACCCCGTTCCCGCGATGAGCTCGTCCGCCGGACGGCCGCGGCCGCCGACTTCCGCCGGAAGCTCGCCGAGCTCGGCGCCGAGGTCGCGAAGAACGAACAAGGGGTCGGCCCGCTCACGACCGAGCGCGACGAACTGACGAAGACCCGCTCCGCCCAGCTCAAGGAGTACGCCCGCCTGCAGGCCCGCCCGGCCCTCGTGGAGAAGGAACTCGAGGCCAAGTCCACCCCGTTGCGCGAGCCGCTCAAGGTCGCGCAGGAAGCGCTCAAGACGCTGGAAGCCTCCTTGGCCGAGGTCCGTGCCCGGCTCGCCGTCGCCCTCAAGCCCGTCGAAGCCAAGCGGGCGGAGGTCGCCGCCGCGACCACGAAGCTGGCGGCGGCCCGCCAGGCTGCCGCCGTGGCCGAGAAGGCCCACGCCGCCTTGGTCCGGGAGCTGCCCGAACGCGCGCGCACCCTCGACGAACTGGCCCGTTCGCTCGCCGAACTCCAGCCGCAGGTCGAGCCGCTCAAGGCCAAGGTCAAGGCGAGCGAGGCCCAGTACCTCGCGATGCTGCCGAAGCCCTGAGGGTCCACCCCGCGGCCCCGCTTTCCCCTCGAAATCGTCCCTGCGGGCCGTACGGTGTCCCCATGTCTTCCCGCCGTCTGCTGCTCGCCTGCTGCCTGTTCCTAGGGCTGTCGGCGGCGGAGCCCGCCAAGCCGAACGTGCTCCTCATCGTGGCCGACGACATGGGGTGGGCCGACGTTCCCTGGCACGGCGGCCGCTTCCGGACGCCGCGGATGGCGGAGCTGCTCAAGACCTCCGTCGAGCTCGATCGCCATTACGTCCAGCCGGTGTGCACGCCGACCCGCACGGCCTTGCTTTCCGGCCGCTGGACCAGCCGCTTTGGTCCCCATGTGCTCGGCCCCACCAACCTGCGGGCGTTCCCGGAGGGCACCTTCACGCTGGCCGCCGCGATGAAGTCCGCCGGTTACCGCACGGCCATCGCCGGCAAGTGGCATCTCGGCGGCAAGTTCGAGTGGGGTCCGCGCCGCTACGGCTTCGACGAGTCCTACGGCTTCCTGACGGGCGCGGTCGACCCGTGGACGCACAAGTACCGCAAAGGCGACCTCGAGGAGACCTGGAACCGCAACGACGTCTTGGTGAAGGAGGAGGGCAACGCGACCGAGCTCATCGCCGCGGAGGCCGAGCGGCTGATCCGCGCCCAGCGCGGCCCGTGGTTCGTCTATGTGCCCTTCGGCGCCGTGCACATCCCCATCGACGCCCCGAAGGAGCATTTCCAGGCCTATGACGGCGTCCGCTTCAGCCCGGACCCCGCGAAGGACGACTCCGTGCGCCGCTACGCCGCGTTCGTGACCCAGCTTGACGCCAAGGTCGGCCAACTGGTCGACGCGCTCAAGGCGACGGGCCAGCTCGAAAATACGTTGATCATCTTCACCTCGGACAACGGCGGCATCGAGGGCGGGGGCAATCCCTACGTCGGGACCACGAAGGGCAGCCCGGCCGTCACGACCAACGCGCCCCTGCGCGGCTGGAAGAACCAGCCCTACGAGGGCGGGATGCGCGTGAACGCCTTCGTGAGCTGGCCTGGTCGCCTGCCGCCCGGCAAGTGCGTCGCCCCGCTGCATGCGGCCGATTGGATGCCGACGCTCTGCCGGCTGGTCGGGGCATCGGTCCCCGCCGATGTGAAGTTCGACGGCCTCGACCGCTGGCCGGTCCTGTCCGGGGCCGAGCCACAGCCCGCCCCGCGGACGATCTACGTGCCCCATCACCAGCGTTCCGCGGTCTTCTTCGGCGATTGGAAGCTGATCGCCCCGCACGGTAATCCCCAGGGCAAGGCCGAACTCTACGACCTCGCCACGGACCCCTACGAACGACGCGACCTCGCCGCGGAGCAGCCCGCCAAGCTCGCCGAGATGCGCGCCCGCTTCGTCGCCCTCAAGGCCGGCGATCTCCCGGCGATCCCCGCCGGCGCCCAACTCAACGGAACCTCCCACAAATGAAGACCCTCCCGCTCCTCCTCCTGTGCCTCCTCGCCGGCCGCGCCGCCGCCGCGGACGTGCCCGGGCCCGTGACCGCGCCGCCCGCCGCCCTGGGACTCGCGCCCTTTTACAAGAAATATGTCAGCGCCGGCGGGCTGCCCATCGTCGCCTCCGGGGCGGTCGACGACCACGCCCTGCTCGAGGTCGCGTACCTCGCCAACCTCATGCTGGCGAAGCGGCCCGACGTCCGCGCCGCCATGATCGCGAACGGCTCGCGGGTCATCATCATGGGCCGGGCCGAGTTCACGACCGACATCCCCGAATACGCGCACATGAAGCCCAAGGACTACTGGGATGCCCGGGCCCGCGGCTTGGGCGGTTCCGAGACCGATCCGGTCTGCTCCTGCGCCGAGGAGAATACGTTGGCTTTTCCCGGCGATCCGTACGCCGCGGAGAACATCTTCATCCACGAGTTCGCCCACAACATCCACCTGCGCGGCATGCTCAAGCTCGACCCGACCTTCGATAAGCGGCTCAAGGCGACCTACCAGGCGGCGATGGCGAAGGGCCTCTGGAAGGGTAAGTACGCGGCGACCAACCATCACGAGTACTTCGCCGAGGGCGTGCAGTCCTGGTTCGACGACAACCGCGTCAACGACCACGACCATAACCATGTGCACCTGCGGTCCCAGCTGATCGAATACGACCCGGGTCTGGCCGCGATGTGCCGCGAGGTCTTCGGGGATACCGAGCTGAAGTACACCAAGCCGACGACCCGCCTCACCGGTCACATGGCCGGCTACGACCCGAGCAAGGCGCCGACCTTCACCTGGCCGGAGCGGCTGACCGCGGCCAAGGCGGAGATCCGGCGCAAGGCCCAGGAACGCGACCGCAAGGCCAACGCCGCGCCGGCGGGGAAGTAGTAGGGGCCAGGGCTAGGGCCAGGCTGGGGCTAGGGTCAGGGTGCTTCGTTTGCTGCGGCCACAGTTACGCCCTTGCCAGCGTGCCCGCGTGCCAACTTGCCCCCTTGTTTAGACCGGCCCCTCGTTCTTTAAGGCCGCATGGCCTTGAGGGCCGCCAAGGCGCGGTCGCGGCCGGCGGTCAGTCCGACCAGCGGGGCGGGGTAGGTCTTCCCGAGGACGACGCCGGCCTCGGCCAGGACGTGCATCGGGGCCTCCCAGGGCTGGTGGATCCACTCGGCGGGCAGTTTGGCGAGTTCGGGTACCCAGCGGCGCACGTACTCGCCATCGGGGTCGAACTTCTCGCCTTGGAGCACCGGATTGAAGACGCGGAAATACGGGGCGGCGTCGGCCCCGCACCCGCCGGCCCACTGCCAACCCATGGTGTTCGCGCCGAGGTCGGCGTCGACGAGCGTGTCCCAGTACCACTTCGCGCCCTCGTTCCAAGGCTGGAGCAGGTGCTTCACCAGCACGGAGGCGGCGATCATGCGGACGCGGTTATGCTGCCAGCCGGTCTGCCACAACTGGCGCATGCCCGCGTCGACGATCGGGTAGCCGGTGCGACCGACCTGCCAGGCGCGCAGGAGCTTCTTGTCCGGCTGCCACGGGAACTTCTCGAACTCCTTGCGCAGCGGCCGGTCGGGCGTCTCGGGGAAGTGGTGGATCAGGTGCTGGGCGAATTCGCGCCAGCCCACCTCGGCGATATACTTGTCGCCGCCCGTCGTGCCGATCTTGCCGGCGGCGCGCACGGCATCGACGATCTCGAGCGGGGAGACCTGTCCGAAGTGCAGGTAGGGCGAGAGGCGCGACGTTCCGTCGACCTTGGGGATGTCCCGGTCGGTCGGGTAGGCCTTCACCGGGGCGGCCACAAAATCACGCAGACGCTTCTCGGCGCCTGCGCGGGTCGGGTCCCAGTGCGTCGGGAACTCAGTATCCCATTTGATCTTCGGGAGCAGGCCGAGTTTGGCGACCTCGAGCGACTTGAGCGGCTTTTCGTAGGGCGTCAGTTTCTTGGGGGCCTTCGTGGGGATCCCGAACTTCAGGTTCGCGAGGCAGTTCTTCCAGAAAGGCGTGAAGACTTGGAAGGGATTGCCCGCCAGGGTCTTCACGAGGTGCGGCTCGTGGAGCAGGTTGCCGTTGAAGGATTCGGCCTGGAGACCGGCGTTGCGCAGCGAGGTCTTTACTCGGGTGTCGCGGGCGATGATCAGCGGTTCATGTCGGCGATTCCAGGTCACGAGTCCGGCACCGGTCTCCTGGACGAGTCGCTTGAGTTCGGCGAGCGAGTCGCCCTGACGGATGACCAGCGGGGAGCCGACCTTGGCCAACTGGGCGGCTAGGTCGTTCAGCGCGTGGTGCAGCCACCAGTTCGAGGCCCCGCCAGGCTGCCACGCGCCTTCGGCGGCGGGATCATGGATGTAGACCGGGATGACCGGCCCGCCCGCCGCGATGGCCGCCTGCAGCGCCGGGTTGTCGGCAAGCCGAAGGTCCAGGCGAAACCAGACGAGGGAAGGAGAGGGCATCAACGGAAAGGCTCAGGGTCAGGTTTAGGGTCAGGGGCCGGTACCCGAGCAGGAAAAGCGGCAGCGCGTGGGGTGCAAGACGCCCCAAGAGATTGGTAGTTTCTCACGTCCCATGGCTAAGGTTGACCCGGCTCAGGTCCTTTCGCTGGCCCTGACCCTGGCCCTGGCTCCTCGAAACCGCCAACCTCCAACCCCTAACCGCCATCACCAACTATACTTCTGCCCCTTCTTGATCCGGCGGGCGAAGGTGACGAGGAGCTGGACGGACTGCTCCACCACGGCGAGGTCGACGACTTCGCCGGGGGTGTGCATGTAGCGCAGGGGGATGGACAGCAGGCCGCAGGCGACGCCGGCGTTGGCCATCTGCATGGCGCGGGCGTCGGTGCCGGTCGGTCGGGGCTCGGCCTGGACCTGGTAGGGGATGCCGGCTTCCTCGGCGGCCTCGACCAGATGGTCGAAGACGATCGGGTTGATGTTCGGGCCGCGGCCGATGATCGGTCCGCCCGAGAGGCTGAAGCGGCCGAACTTACGGTTGTCGGCGTCGGGGTGGTCCGTCGCGTGGCCCACGTCGACGGCGATGCCGACGTCGGGGTTGACGGCTTGGGCGGCGACCTGCGCGCCGCGCACGCCGATTTCCTCCTGCGTGGTGGCGACGGAGGCGACGGTGGCGGCGAGGGACTTCTCCTTCGCGAGGCGGCGGAAGGCCTCCATGCACACGTAGGCGCCGGCCTTGTCGTCGAACGCGCGGGCCACGCCGATGCTGCCGCGCAGCATCTCGGGACCGTCGGCGTACACGGCGGGGTCGCCGATGCGCACGATGGAGAGGGCGTCGGAGCGGTTGTTCACGCCGATGTCGATCCACATGTCATGGCGCTCCGGGACGCGCTTGCGGTCCTCGGGGGAGAGCAGGTGCACGGCGCGCTTGCCGGTGATGCCGAGCACCGGACCCTCGCGGGTCAGGATGTGGAGGCGGCGGCCGGAGGGGATGATCTGGTCATGTCCGCCGAGGAACTCGAAGTACAGGTAGCCCTTGTCGTCGACGTGGGAGATGATGAGGCCGATCTCGTCGATGTGGCCGGCGAACATCAGGGTCGGTCCGCCGTTGCCCTTGAGCGTCGCGATGCGGTTGCCGATGGCGTCCTTCGCGTAGGTGTCGGCCGACTTCTCCACGTAGCGGTCGACGACCGCCTGGGCGGCGAATTCGTGGCCCGTCGGGGACTTCGCGGTCAGGAGGTCCTTGAGGAAGTCGGGGTAGTCGGTGATCGCGGCGGATTTCTTGGACATGCCGCAAGGTAAACCACGCCCGTCGGGGAAGACAAGCGGTCGTCGTGGCCTTTTTCGCTCAATAGGCGGGGGCCGTCACTTGCCTTGCCGGGTGAACGGCGGCCGCTCGAACTTCACGGGTTCGGGCCCTACGCGCGGATCCTCGGCTGCCTTGAGCACGTCGAGCAGCTGGGCCGCGAGCCGTTCGCGGGTCGCCGCGTAGGCGGGTTCGGCCGCGACGTTCTTCACCTGGTCGGGGTCCTTCGACAGGTCGTAGAGTTCCTCCGCGGGACGTTTCCCGAAGGCCAAGTCGTAGATCCACCGGTAGCGCGGGTCGTCGAAATGACCGATGACCCAGGCCTTGGTCGGGCTCGCGTCCATGTCCGCGAAGGCCGTGTAGGTCGCCTGCTCGAGCTTCTCGGCGGGCGGGAGGTCGGCGCGTCCCGTGAACTTCGGGCTGCCCAGGGGCCAGCGGTCCGGCGCGAAATTGCGGACGTAGAGGAAGTCCTTCGTGCGCAGCGCGCGCTGGGGGTAGGGCAGGTTATCCTCGCGCGCGCCGGCCACATGTCGCTCGCGGCCTGTCACGACCCAGGTGCGGGTCGGGTCGACTTGGCCGCCGGCTTCGTCGCGTAGCACGGGCAGGAGGCTCTTGCCGGTCATCACGGAGGGAATCGCCACGCGGCCGAAGGCGAGGAAGGTCGGCGCGAGATCCATCAGGTTGACCAAATCATCGACGACGCGGCCGCCCGGGATCGTGGGTCCGCGGACGATCAGGGCGACGTTCGTGCCGTGGTCGACGAGGTTGCATTTGCCGCGGGGGACGCCGGGCATGCCGTGGTCGCCGCTGATGACGAAGAGCGTGTTGTCGAGCTCCCCGCGGCGTTCGAGCTCGGCGATGAGCACGCCGATGCCCGCGTCCCACGCCTGGCATTCGCCAAGGTAATCGGCGAGGTCGGCGCGGACCTCGGGGACATCCGGCAGGAAGGATGGCAGCTTCCCCTGGAGCGCGTCCGGGTCGATCTTCCAGAGGGCGACGCCGCTGTGCTTCTCGTAGGCGCGGTGGGTGAGCGTCGGTCCGAACCAGTAGCAGAAGGGTTGTCCTTCCTTGCGGTCGGCGAGGAAGGCCTGGAAATTGCCCCGCACCTCGCCGAGCAGCTCGGCCTTGGCGGCTTCGAAGGTCGCCCCGGCCTTCACCATCGCCGTGGCGCTTTCCGAGAAGTTATTGTAGCGACCGCCGGCCTTCTGGTAGGAGTGCTTCTGGCCGCCGTAGGGCGCGTCGGCGGGCGTGCCGGGGCTCCAGACCTTGAAGCTCTTGCCGAGGTGGTAGCCCGCGTCGCGCAGCAGCAGCGGGTAGGTCGGGATCGCGCTGTCCCACTGCGCCCCGTTGAGGATCGCGCCGAGGTGCGTGCGGAAGAAATACTGGCCCGACAGCAGCGAGCTGCGGCAGGGCGTACAGCTTGGGGACGTCACAAAGGCATGCCGGAAGAGCACGCCTTCGCCGGCGATCCGGTCGATGTTCGGGGTCTTGACCACCTGATTGAGGCTCGGTCGACCGTCGATCTTCGCGTAGCAGGACGCGTACCGCCCCCAGTCGTCGGCGAAGCAGAACACGATGTTCGGGCGTTTGACCTCCTCGGCGCGGAGGAGCGGGGCGGCGAGGGCCAGCAGGGCGAGGCGGAGGGTCTTCATTTCAAGGGGGCGGGTTCCCAATCCGAGGGGATGACCCAGTTTGCGTCGAGTTTCTCGCCGCGCAGGTATTTCTCGTAGAAGCCGCGACGGCGTACATCCGCCGACGGGTACGCCTCGTATTCGGCCCCCCGGCCGAGCGCCCGCAGGTCGCCGGAGGCCTTGAGCTCGGCCCACAGCTGGGCCCGCAGTTCGGCGGCCCCGGGGGCGGTGGTCGGGGGCGCGAGCAAGTTGCGGACACAGTCCGGGTCGGTCCGCAGGTCGTACAATTCCTGGGCCGGTCGCAGGCCGAAGCAGAGGTCCCAGTGCGGGTCGCGTCCTTTGTCCCGGCGCGCCTGCAGGATGAAGCTCTTCGTCGGGCTGGCATCGGTATCGAGGTAGCCCGTCTCGGGGTTGCCGCAGGGCCAGCGGGTCGGTTCGGCGTTCTCGAGGTAGAGCCGACCGTCCTTGACGATGCCGCGCACCGGGTAGCCGGCATCGTTCGGCCGGCCGAAGTCGTGGCGCTCGCGGCCGACGAGCACGTGGTCGCGGGTCTTGGCAAGGTCGGGTGCCGCGCCGAAGGCGTCGAAGAGGCTGCGGCCGGGCGAGGGGGCGAGGCCGCTGTCCTTCCAGGCGATACCGGCGGCCTCCAGGAAGGTCGGGGCGAGGTCGATGAAGCTCACGTAGGCCTCCACGCGCCGTCCCGGCTCGCGGATGCCGCGCGGCCAGCGGACCGCGAGCGGCAGGTGGTTCGCGTTTTCGTACATATGACCTTTGACCCGCGGGAAGGGCATGCCGTTGTCGCTCGTCACGATGACCAAGGTGTCGTCGAGCCGCCCGGCCTGCTCCAGCGCGGCCAGCATCCGGCCGAGGTGCCGGTCGGCGTGTTCCACCTCGTAGGCGTAGTCGAGCAGGTCGTTGCGCACGACCTCGTTGTCGGGCCAGTAGCCGGGGACGCGGTCGACGTCCGCGGGCTTCTTGCCGCCCAGACGCGCGCCGGTGCCCGCCTCATAGTCGCGGTGCGGTTCGATCGGTCCTGCCCAGAAGAACCAAGGCTGGTCCGGCGACGTGTCGCGAAGGAAGTGCTCGAAGTTCGTCGCGTAGTCGTTGTTGGTGATCCCGGAGGTCGGCGGCTTGGCCTTGGCCTGGTTGTAGGCCTTGCCGGCGTAGGCGCGCGGCTTGCCTTGGGCGTCGAGCATGCTGCCCGGGCCCCAGACCTTGCCCGTCGTCGCGTAGAAGTAGCCTCCCGCCGTGAGGGCCTCCGGGAAGATGCCGTACTCTGGCGGGAAGATGCACTGGTGGTTCGCGGCGGCGCCCAACTGCCAAGGGTAACGCCCCGTCATGATCGTCGAACGCGACGGCGCGCACTTGGCCGTCGGCGTGTAGGCGTTCGTGAAGAGCAGGCCTTCGCGGGCGACCCGGTCGAAGTTCGGGGTCTTGATCCAGCGGCAACCGTAGGCGCCGGCATGGCCCATGCCCCAGTCGTCCATGATGAAGAACAGGATGTTCGGCCGCCTGACCGTCGGCTCGGCGGCGGCGAGGGTCGCGGTCAGCAGCGACAGGCAGGAGAGCAACGCGTGGCGCATCATCGGGGTGGGACATTTCTAGGGCCTTCCCCCACAGGGGCAATGCCTTCCTACGCCCCGGCCCGTCACTCCAGCGTCACCATCACCGGGTAATGGTCGCTGGGGTGCTGACCTTTGGCCTCGAAGGCGATGACCTCGGCGGACCGGACGCCCCAGCCGCCGCGCCCGAGCAGCCAATCGATGTGCAGGCCCGTCGGGTTCGCTTGGCGGTAGCCGTGGAACGTGCCCAGGTGCTCGCCCTTCCGGACCGGCGCGCTCCGGAAGAGGTCGGTCAGGTAGCCGTCGCCGGTGAAGGTTGCGTAGGCCGCGCTGGCCTTGGCGACGGCATTGAAGTCGCCCACGAGCAGGACCGGCTGATCGGTCGGCGTCGACTCCAGCCGTCGCCGCACGAGTTTGGCCGATTCGCCGCGGGCCTCCTCGGACTGATGGTCGAAGTGCGTGTTCACGAACAGGAAGGTCCGCCCCGTCGACTTGTCGCGGAAGCGCGCCCAGGTCACCATGCGGGGCAGGGAGGAGTTCCACGATTTCGAGCCGACCACCTCGGGGGTCGTCGAGAGCCAGTAATCCTTGGTCTCCAGCAACTCGAAACGTTCGCGTCGGTAGAAGATCGCCATGAACTCACCTTTGTCGCCGCCCTCGCGGCCCTGACCCAGCATCGCGTAGTCCGGCAGGTCTGACCGCAGGTCGGCCAGTTGCCCCGCCAGACCCTCCTGCGTGCCGATCAAGTCGGGCTTCGTCGCCTCGAGGCACGCCTTCATCACCGGTCGGCGCGTCGGCCAATCATTGGGCGGGCGGGTGCTCGCGTAGCGCAGGTTGAACGTCATCACCCGCAGCTCGACGGCGGGCGGGGTTTCGGCGCCGAGGATCGCCAAGGGAGCGAGCAGGAAAGCGAGGAGGCGCATGGCAGGGGAG